>OFMA01000009.1_pt1 | contig 167223 bp, 184 predicted proteins | sample 1541011 | NCBI WGS metagenome assembly OFMA01 (sample SAMN04209225, study PRJEB22552) | human gut metagenome | biome: gut; material: feces | host: Homo sapiens | place: USA: Oklahoma
AGGGATAAACGCTGAAGGCATCTAAGCGTGAAGCCCCCCTCAAGATGAGATATCCCTCCTTCGGGAGTAAGACCCCTTGAAGACTACAAGGTAGATAGGGCAGAGGTGGAAGCATGGCAACATGTGGAGCTGACTGTTACTAATAGGTCGAGGGCTTAATCTGGTTAATAACGAAGAAAAACAAATCGGATTTGTATGAAGTTTTGAAGGTATATTAAAATAAGACGTAATTCCTATTGCGTCCTTTTTCTATATTTGATATAATATTTAAATATAGGGGATTGGTCAAATGGTATGACAGAAGTCTCCAAAACTTTTAGCGGGAGTTCGATTCTCTCATCCCCTGTTATTAAACCTTGAAGCAAGATAGTTGTTTCAAGGTTTTTTGTTTAAAAATGAAAATAGATGTATTATAATGGGCATAAAGTATTTATTTTAAATGATATTAATTTTGTATTTCAAAATGGATTACAAATGTAAGGAGGATTTTTAAATGAAGGAAAAGCTTAAGATTAATGTGACGAAGCCACAATATGTGCAGGTATCTGATATTACATATGCGCAGGTGGATTCGTGGTATGATCACTGTCGCAGGGATTTAAAACTGGATTTAATATATCCTGAAGATATGTCTGACAAGCGTTATCCTTGTATAGTATGGATATGCGGTGGTGCATGGATGAGGATTGATAAGTCAGCACATCTATCATATCTTAGCACGCTTGCTCATCAGGGTTTTGTTGTCTGCAGTGTTGAATATCGTACATCAAATGAAGGCTGTTATCCTATGCAGATAGAGGATGTGAAGGCTGCAATCAGGTATTTGAGGGCGCATGCTGACAGATATAGAATTGATAAGGAACATTTTGGCGCTATGGGAGAATCAGCCGGAGGATTTTTGACATGTATGGCGGCATTGGATCATGATAAAGCTCGTGATGTTGGAGAATATCTTGAAGAATCAAGCAATATTCAGGCAGCATGTCCATGGTATCCAGCTACTAACCTTAGCATGTTTAAGTATAAAGATGCCGAGGAGAGCGCAGCATCTATGGAGTCGCTTTTACTCGGATATAATATTATGAGAAATATCAAGGAAGCATACAACAGTTCACCGGTATCTAAGGTGACAAAAGATGCTCCTCCATTTTTGATTATTCACGGTATAAATGATCAGACAGTTCCGTTTGAGCAGAGTGAAGAGCTTTATGGCAAGCTTATTGAAAATGGCTGTGATGCAGATTTGATTGCATTGGATGGAGCTGATCATGCGGATCTGCAGTTTTTCCAGGATGAACTGTGGGAAAGGATAATCGAGTTTTTTAAGACTAAATTGGGATAAAATCATGTCATACAGTAGCTCTTAAGAATATTTTTTAGTCGGAATAAAGTCTGTTTATAAAGGCTACGATATTTTTTGCAACTGAATAGTTACGATAATTATTATAAATAAAAACCATAGTATCTTAATGCATTTAAGATATCTATGGTTTTTGTGTTTATGAACCATAACAATATTTTTCCAAAAATTTTCACTTGATTTACCCGAACATATGTTGTATAATGCAAACAGATGTTCGAAAAAATGTGAGGAGGCCTTATGTTAACGTCAATCAGTGCTGATATTATGGAAAAACTTAAGATTCTGTCTGATGCGGCAAAGTTTGATGTTGCATGCACTTCCAGTGGTGCATCCCGTTCGGGTAATGGAACTGATATGGGGAGTGCATTTGCCAGTGGAATATGTCATTCGTTTACAGCTGATGGCAGGTGTATATCGCTTCTTAAGATACTTTTTACAAATGAATGTATTTATGATTGTAAATACTGTATCAACAGATGCACTAATGATGTTGAAAGAGTGACATTTACGCCTGAGGAGGTATGTAAGCTTACTGTTGAGTTTTACAGACGCAATTATATAGAGGGACTTTTCTTAAGCTCCGGTATCATAGAATCGCCCGAGCATACCATGCAGCTTTTATATACCACGCTTTTTCTTTTGAGAAACAAATATCATTTCAATGGGTATATACACATCAAGGGTATACCGGGAGCCTCTTCTGAGGTCCTTGAGATGATTGGATATCTTTGTGATAGGATGAGTGTTAATCTGGAGCTGCCCACAGCGGAAGGGCTTAGGGCAGTTGCTCCGAATAAGGCGCGTAAAAACATTCTTACACCTATGAGATTTATTCAAAATGGTATAAAGGACAGCCGAATGTATCATGGCAATAGCAGTATGAAAAACCGTATGTATATAGATGAGCAGGCATATTATGAGCAGATGGCCGAAATAAAGGATAGCGCTGCAAGATTGTCAGAGTATCACAGAAGGCTTCGGGTTACTTCAGATTGTGAGAAGGCAGATAGGCTTGCTGAAAAAAGCTGGGAATCAAGCTTAAGTATCAAAAGACCGGACAGATATTATGTGCCGGCGGGGCAGAGTACACAGATGATTGTGGGAGCAACCGGAGAGAGTGATTATCAGATTATATCTGTAGCAGAAGCAATGTACAACAGGTTTGATATGAAGAGAGTATTTTACTCTGCTTTTGTGAATGTTAATATGGATGAGTCATTACCGGGTATCGGGCAGCCGCCACCGTTAAAGAGAGAGCACAGGCTTTATCAGGCAGATTTTCTTATGAGATTTTATGGCTTTAAGGCAGGAGAGCTTTTGTCGGAGGATAATCAGAGCTTTAATGATTATATTGATCCAAAGTGTCAGTGGGCTGTAGGTCATCTGGAGTGTTTTCCGGTTGAGATTATGACGGCGGATTATTATACACTTCTCAGGGTCCCGGGAATAGGCACTAACAGTGTCAGGCGTATTATAAAAGCCAGAAAGCATGCAAGGCTTTCGTTTACAGATTTAAAGAAAATGGGTGTCGTGCTCAAAAGAGCACTGTACTTTATCACCTGTGATGGTCGTATGATGTACAATACAAAGCTTGATGAAAGCTATATTACAAGGCATCTCATATATAACGAAAGGCCGGATACTATGCTTTTAGCTGATAATAAATCATGTACTTATGAGCAGATGAGTATATTTGATTTTATATCTGAATAGACAATATTTTTGTAAAGCTGCAGGGAGAAGTATGCATGGATAATATAATACTTAGATGTGATAATAATATAAATGGGATTTTTACCGCTATATATGATGCTTTTGTATACAAAAATCAAATGCAAAAAGAAAATCACGAAGTATACCGGGACAATATTTCTATTGAGATAGGCATTGGAGGAAACTATACACTTTTTTCAAAGATGATAGATATTGAAACAGATGAGGTAAAGGTCCAAAAGACAATTTTGACAATTCAAAAGAAGCTAGGTTTTAAGATATATGAGACTGTATTTGATGCTTTGTGCCATTATTCTGATAATAGAGCAACAATAGTGCTTGGATTTCTTGTCAGAGCATTTAAGGTGGGACAAAGGATTATGGAGTATATGACCGATAAATATGTTATGGAGGTATTTGAGCTTTCAAGAAAGGTAAATAAAGAGGCTGACAAGATAAGAGGGTTTATTCGTTTTAGTGATAATGGAAACTATCTGCTGGCGCACTTTGAACCAAAATGCGATATGATACCGGTTGTTATGTGGCATTTTGTGGACAGGTATCCCGGGGAAAATTTTGTAATCTATGATGATAGAAGAAGGTATGCAGTGGTTCACCCGAGGCTTAAGGAGTGCTTTTATATCAATGAAAGTGAATTTAAACAGCTTGAGAGAAGTGTGCCGGTGAAGACAGACAGTTTTGAGCAGTTATGGAAGGTGTATTTTGAGCACACTGATATAAGGGAGCGGTTCAATCCACAATGTCAGCGCAATCTTTGTCCAAAGTGGTATAGGAAGAATATGGTGGAATTTACCTGATTTTTGAAAGAAATAAATTGTTGCGGTTACATTGTGGTGTGTGAACAGTAATATAGTGACAGAAATACCAATAAATGATACAATTTATACATGTATACTTAAACATAACGATACTATATCAGGGTGATGCTATGCAGATATCAAATTTGGTAAGTCAATACAACAATTCAGTGGCAAATGGTGAGCCTATGACAGGAGCAAAGGGCGTTGAAAAGCTGGTATCTTCTTTAAATGAAATGTCAAAAGGGATGATATTTGAGGGAACAGTAAGCAGTGTCCGTGGCAATCAGGTTAAGCTTGCCTTGTCAAATGGTCAGCAGATTTTGGCAAGGCTGGCAGGAAAGTTTTCATTTGAACAGGGACAGTCTGTGTTTTTTCAGGTGAAAAATAATGATGGAGGCACTATAGAAATAAAACCATATACAGTTGATGGCGAGGGAGCCAACCTCACACTTATGGATGCGCTAAAGGCTGCAGGTCTGTCGGTAGATGGCATAAATTTGTCGATGGTGAACAAGATGATGGAAGAGCATATGCCAATTGATAAGACAAGCCTTAATCAGATGTATCAGCTTGTGCAGGATAATAAGGATATTAATGTGACTACACTTGTTGAGTTAAAGAGGCTTGGAATTGAAATTAATCAGGTAAATGCGGCTCAGTTTGAAAATTATGCTAATGACAAACAGGCTATTACAATTGCTATGGATAGTTTGATAGATGAACTGCCGAATGCTCTTTCAGCCGAAGATTTATCAATGTATAAGCTTGTAACCCAGGCAAGGGATATTTTAAATATTGTTACAGAAGGGCTGCCGGAAGAGGCATTTATATCAAGTGAAGCTTCTGATATGTCACAGTATGAGGCAATAATGCGTGATAATCAATCGGCACCTGTAGTAAAAAAACACTTTAATATTACTGAATTATTTGAATCATTAAACAGTGTTTCCGGTGAATCACAGGACATTCACACAACGCAGAAAATAAACGATGCTCCGGCAACAGATACCATCCTTTTACAGGAGAATGAAACAAAATCAAATACTATTGGATTTCTTTTATCGGATAAGCAGATAGAAGAGCTTAATGAACAGGTCAGGATGCTGCTTCCGAATTTACAGGAAAACAATATTTCTTTGTATTCAGAGGATAGCAGTGTCGTAGGAATACTTAACGATATAAAAAGTATGTTGGAAAATACACCGGCAAATGCCGATACACTGAGACATTTGTTTTCAGGAGAAGCCTTTAAGCTTATGTTGAAGGAGGCTTTAGAACAGCAATGGATGATTAAACCGGGAGATTTAGAGAAGAATCCTAAGAAGCTTGATGGCTTGTACGACAAAATTGAAAAACAGATAACAAATATGGAAATTATTTTGAAAACATCAGGAGTGGTGAATCCTAAAGCAGAGGCACTGGCAGATAATATCCGTGGAAATATTGAATTTATGAATCAGATAAACGAGGCATATACATATGTGCAGGTTCCATTGAAGATGAATGAAAAAAACGCCAGCGGACAGTTGTATGTGTATACAAATAAGAAAAGTATGTCCAATCCGGACAAAGAATTATCAGCATTTTTACATTTGGATTTAGAGCATCTCGGTGGGACGGATGTGTCAATTAAAATGCTTCATAGGAAGGTTACAACTAATTTCTATTTGGATAGTGATGAGTCATATGCACTGGTAAAGCAATTTCTGCCGGTGTTGGAAAAGAGATTACAGGATAAGGGCTATAATTGTGAATTGAATGTAAATAGTGGTTCGAAACAGATGAATTTTGTCGCTGGATTTCTGAAAAAGGATTTGCCACCTACCGGTCAGGTGCATAGATATTCCTTTGACATTAGGGCGTAGCAGTGTATAAGATAATTTACGAATAGTCACAGATGATTAAAACTTACTTCAGAAGGACAGGTGAGTTGTATGCATGGCGAAAATGATAATCGCAACAATAATGGAATAGACATAGGCAAAACAGCCGTAGCTATAGAGTATGTGCCGGGAGAAGCAGCACCTAAAATACTAGCTACAGGCAAGGGCGTTATTGCTGACAAAATTATTGAGAGGGCAAAGGAAAGCAATGTGCCTACATATAAGGACGATAAGCTTGCTGATACACTGTCTAGGCTTAAAATAGGTGATATGATTCCAACGGAGTTGTATGAGGTTGTTGCAGAGATACTTGTTTTTGTTAATGATCTGGATAAGCTTAAGGCAAAAATTGACCAAAGATAGTGTGTAGGTTATATGATATGTGAGGCAGTTATGAATAAAAGAAGTGTTGGAAGTATATATGAGCAGCTTGCAGCTGAGCAGTTAATAAATATGGGATATAGTGTACTTTCCTGCAATTACAGAAACCGCTTTGGAGAGATAGATATAATAGCCAAGGATGGAGATACAATATGTTTTTGTGAGGTGAAATATCGTAGAGATAACGGCTGTGGCAGGGCTCTTGAAGCAGTTGGTTATAGCAAGCAGAAAAAAATTATATCAGTTGCAAGGTATTATCTTATGAAACATGGTTTGGATGAGTGGACACCATGCAGATTTGATGTGATAGCAGTGGATGACGACGAGGTTACTGTGTTGAAGAATGCATTTGAGGGCAGTCAATAACTATTGGCTTGGCAGTTACGGACAGGTATTACGGAACCGTTAATTTATAAACGTTAGACCAGACTATTTCATGAAAACAGATAAGGAACAGGAAATTTTAAACAGCAATAGTTATCGGTAAAATATAGTTGCATAGATATAAATATGAAGACAGACATTGATAATAATATAAAGATTGATAAGAATATAAAGAAGGATAAGAATATAAAGATGGATAAGAATATGCAGGCTGAAAACATACACAAAAATGTTGATGAAATTACTATAAATGATTTTGTTGCAAAGAATGATAAAGATGTTCTGGAATTAAAAAAGCACGTCCTTTCAAGCGGAAGTGTTGTTCCTTTGTTACATTTTAAGAAGCTAAATGAGCTTTCTATGATAGAGCATTGCTTTACAACACGTCTTGGTGGCATCAGTACAGGTATGTTTGATAGCTTAAATTTAAGCTTTACACGTGGAGATGACGAGGAAAAGGTCTTAGAAAACTATAAAAGAGTGGCGGAGGCAATCGGAGCAGAGGCAGGGCAGATTGTTACGACAGACCAGACACATACTACCAATGTTTTGAGAGTTGGAAAAAAGCAGTGTGGCATCGGGGTGACAAGAAAGAGACCATATACAGATGTGGACGGACTTATCACGAATGAGCCAAATGTTGTGCTTGCCACATTTTATGCTGATTGTGTACCGCTTTATTTTGTTGATCCGGTACATAGGGCAATAGGGCTTAGCCATTCGGGCTGGAGAGGTACTGTAAATCGTATGGGAAAAGAGACACTTATTGCTATGAACAGGGAGTTTGGTACCGAGGCACATGATGTTATAGCTGCGATAGGACCTTCAATATGTCAGGACTGCTATGAGATAAGTCAGGATGTTGCAGAGCATTTTGTGGATGAGTTTGCGACAACAGACGATCCTCATGCGAGTGATATTCTGCTCTATAAGGGAGCTGGCAAATATCAGCTTAATCTTTGGGAATGTAACAGGAGAGTACTTGTGGAGGCAGGAGTGCAGGAAGACAATATTGCCATAAGCAATATATGCACTTGTTGTAATCCCTCTCTTTTATTTTCGCATAGAGCAAGTCATGGAAAGCGTGGAAATCTTGGAGCTTTTATGTTTCTTAAGTAATTTTCGCACAATCTATTAAGGAAATAATAAGAAATGCCTAAAGCTATATATGTTAAAATAGGTGTATCACGTTGGATAGTACACTGTGCGGGAACTGATGCTGCCAGACAGTTTTTTGGTTCTTTGAGTTAATATAAAAGTCACAGCGGTACTGTCGTATATGAACAGGGGAGAACGATATGCAGTTAAATTATCGAGATTCAAAGCCTATTTATGAACAAATTAAGGATGGCATCAGACGAATGATTGTTATGAATGTTATTAAGCAGGACGAAAAGCTACCGTCTGTACGTGTGCTTGCCTGCAAGTATGCAATCAATCCTAACACTATCGCAAAAGCATACAGGGAACTTGAGGAGGAAGGCTATCTTTATACTAAAAGTGGTAAAGGAACCTATGTTGCTGATGCTAAGACAGCCAGGCAGAGCCTGACAAGGAATTTGAAAATACTCTTTGACCAGGTGGTGACAGAGTTATTTGTGCTTGAAACACCTGTTGAGGAATTGAGAACAAGAATGGATGATGCGAAAGAGCAGCTGAGCATGGAAGATGACTTAGTCAGATTTGTAACACAAGATATGCAGACAGAAGATGTTGTGACAGAGGGTAATGATGATACAGATAAATAATTTAGTGAAAAAATTTGATGATTTTACAGCACTCGACGGCGTGAATATGAACGTGGAAAAGGGTGCTGTCTATGGTCTTGTTGGTCCAAACGGAGCCGGAAAGTCTACACTTATCAGGCATATTACAGGCGTAATGAGACAGGATGCAGGGGAAGTGTTTATTGATGGTGAGCCTGTATATGAAAATGCAAGGATTAAAGGACATATGGCTTACATTCCGGATGATATGTTTTATTTTTTGCAATCTGATACAATTAATATGATGCATTATTATAAGGGAATGTATCCAAATTTTGATGAGAAGCAGTTTTACAGGATGCAGGAGTTTTTCCCATCTATAGATGTTAAAAGAAATATCAGAAAGCTTTCAAAGGGGATGCAGAAGCAGGTTGCCTTCTGGCTTGCACTGTGCTGTAAACCAAAGCTTATTGTACTTGATGAGCCTGTTGATGGGCTTGATCCTGTTATGAGAAGACAGATATGGTCTATCATGCTTGATGATGTAGCTGTTAATAATACCACAGTTGTTGTATCGTCCCATAATCTGCGTGAGCTGGAGGATGTATGTGATCATGTAGGTATTCTCAATAAGGGAAAGATTATGATAGAGCGCTCTCTTACAGAGCTGCAGGGTAATATTTCAAAGATTCAGATTGCGTGTCCGTATGGTATGCCTAAGATACCACAGGATTTTAAAGTACTTCATATGTCAAATATAGGAAGAGTATACACAGTTATTGTGCGTGGAGAGCCTGAGGCTGTTGTAAAGGCTATTACAGATGGCAAAGACAGTCCGCAGGTAGTGGATGTACTGCCTCTTACTCTGGAGGAAATATTTATCTATGAGATGGGAGGAGAGGACTATGAAGTCAAAGATATCATTTATTAATAGAACAATGCTGCAAAAGAATGTAAAGCTTTACTGGCCAATCTGGACACTGTATACAATAGTGCTATTACTCAACGGTCCGTTTTCCATGTGGAGCAGATTTAAGAATGCAGAGTTTATTTATGGCAAAAACTGGCATAAGTATATGCTTGATATAATATCCCCGGCTATCAGCATGGAGGCGGATATGATTTTTATTTTTGTCATGGCATTGGTTACAGGCATGGCAATGTTCAGTTACCTGTATAATTCGAGAGCATGTAATATGATTCACGCTATGCCTGTGACAAGACGTCAGCTTTTTTCGACTAATGTGTTGACAGGTCTGCTGTTTATGTGGATTCCGCAGATAATTAAGTACTTTATGTCGTTTGTTATATGTATATCATATGGAAATACTAAGGTGGTACATATTGGAATCAATCTGCTTGCTGCAATGGGAATATCATTTTTTATGTACAGCCTGGTGTGTCTGTGCGCAATGATTACAGGACAGCTGATTTCTGTAGCGGTGATGTATGCGGTTGTCAATCTGCTGTATGGAGGAGCGGTTATTGCCATTGCCAATGTGCTCACATATGTATCGTACGGGCTTCCATATATGGAATTTGTAAAGAAAATAAGTGTTACGTGGTTTGCACCCATGTTACAGCTTCTCAATCGGATAGGCTTTCATCCGACCATGAAGAAAGCAGGAGATGATTATTACTGTATTAAATATACTTTCAGAGGCACAAATACTATCGTAGTCTATGTTATCGCGGCTGCAGTTATATACTTTATTTCTTATAAGATTTATAAGCATAGAGATTTGGAAAATGCAGGAAGTTTTATTGCCATTCCAAAGCTTAAGCCGGTTTTCAGATGGGGGCTTGGCAGTTTGGGAGGATTGATTTTATCTATTGTTGCAGCGTCGCTTTTGCTTGGACTTAGAATCAGCATTGGTGTTCCTGCAATTATGATGCTGGCAGTGGTGCTTGGAATCATAGCCTTCTTACTTTTAGAGATGATAATAAGGAAGAATTTTAAAATTTTTTCTAAAGCACTATTTAAGGAAATCATTGCTTTTGGTGCTTTTGTTGTAGTTGTATTTGGAGGCATAACAGTTTACGGAAATGTGCAGGAAAATTATATACCGAAGCTTGCGGATATTGATTCTGCCTGTATAGCCATAGATTTTGATATCAATCTGGAGGGAAAGGATGTTGAAAAGATTTTAGAGACTCAAAAGATACTTATGGCGCAGAAAAAGGATTATTTTAAAAAGAGATATGATGATTCCGGGTATATTACAATCTCATATACATTAAAAAATGGAGAAAAGGTCAACCGTGTATATCATACAACGGATGATTTTAATCCACATAAGCAGTGTAAGGCGATTATGGCGGAGGAAAATAAACCACAGAATATTATTAATGCTATAATGCAGTGTGATACGACAGATATTACCTTTATCAATGGCTCGGCAGAGCAGTATAATGATAAATATGTAGATGTGCTGAATGAGCGCTTTAACGGAAAAGTTGCTGCGGATATTTTTGATGCTGTAAAGAAGGATGTTGAGGCCGGTGTGATGCAGGAATATAATTTGCAGAGAATGCTTGACGGAGTGGATAAGGATACCAGCTATATGTACAATCTTATGCTGAATTTTACAGTGCCAAAGGGCAACAGGATTGGAAAAAGCTGGAATGTCGATGGCTTCACATGGTATGAGGAGCTGTTGGATATACTGGGGGTAACAAAGGAGTATTCTGATTTTGGGGATGCCCGTTCCGATGGTATTGAAACGTATTCGGTCAACATTAGTTTTGGCGAAAACTGTACTAATCTGATAGCTGTTCTTAAAGAAAATGGATTAATTTCATCAAAAGAACCACTTTTGACATATGAATAGTTGTCTCTGTAAATGGTATTGTGATATAATTACTCTGTTATAGATGTTTTGTTTATTATTTTATCATTATTCTGAATAGTTACAATTAGTCTATAATCTAATATGAATTTAGAACAGGAGAGTATATGAGCAGACCAGTAGTGGCCATCGTTGGCCGTCCAAATGTTGGAAAATCTACTCTCTTCAATGCGCTTGCAGGAGAGAGGATATCTATAGTAAAGGACACTCCGGGTGTCACAAGAGACAGAATCTATGCAGATGTATCATGGCTTGATTATAATTTTACCATGATTGATACAGGTGGTATTGAGCCGGAATCCGGAGACGTGATACTGTCACAGATGAGAGAGCAGGCACAGATTGCTATAGACACCGCAGATGTTATTATTTTTATTACAGATGTGAAGCAGGGACTTGTTGATTCCGATTCAAAGGTGGCGGATATGCTTCGTCGTTCACACAAGCCGGTTGTATTAGTTGTCAATAAGGTGGACAGCTTTGAAAAGTATATGACTGATGTGTATGAGTTTTATAACTTAGGAATCGGTGATCCACATCCTATATCTGCAGCTTCGATGCTCGGACTCGGAGATATGCTTGATGAGGTTGTAAAGCATTTTCCGGATTCATCTAAGCAGGACGATGAGGATGACAGACCGAGAGTTGCTATAGTAGGTAAGCCTAATGTAGGTAAGTCATCGCTTATCAACAAGCTTGCCCGTGAGGACAGAGTAATAGTGTCAGATATAGCAGGCACCACAAGAGATGCTATCGATACAGCCATAAAATATGATGGTAAGGAGTATATATTTATCGATACAGCCGGTCTCAGGCGCAAGAATAAGATAAAAGAGGATATAGAGCGATACAGTATTATACGTGCAGTTTCCGCAGTTGAGAGAGCTGATGTTGTCATTGTAGTGATAGATGCTACAGAGGGAGTTACTGAGCAGGATGCTAAAATTGCGGGTATTGCCCACGAAAGAGGAAAGGGAATTATCATTGCTGTCAATAAATGGGATGCCATTGAAAAGGATAATAATACCGTAAAGCAGCACACAGAGAAAATCAGACAGATATTAAGCTTTATACCATATGCAGAGATACTGTTTATTTCGGCAAAATCAGGTCAGAGACTCAATAAGATATTTGAGCTCATCGATGTTGTTATAGAAAATAACTCAATGCGTGTTGCAACAGGAGTGCTAAATGAGATCGTTACGGAGGCAGTTGCCATGCAGCAGCCGCCTACAGACAAGGGCAAGAGACTTAAGATATACTATGTGACTCAGGTTTCGGTTAAGCCGCCTACCTTTGTAATCTTTGTAAACGACAAGAATCTTATGCATTTCTCATATACCAGATATCTCGAGAACAGAATCAGGGATACATTTGGTTTCAGGGGAACTGCACTTAAGTTTATTACAAGAGAACGAAAGGAAAATGAGTAAAATGATACTGGCTAGGATTTTAGCATTGGTCGTAGGGTATTTCTTTGGAACCTTTCAGACCGGATATTTTTATGGTAAGGCACATGGAATAGATGTAAGAGAGCATGGAAGCGGTAATTCAGGCACCACCAATACGCTTCGGACACTTGGATGGAAGGCAGGTGCAGTTACCTTCTTTGGTGATTTGTTCAAGGCAATCATAGCGGTTTTGATATTTTATTTCATATATAGAAATACATATCCACAGGCTGTTAAATGCATAGAGCTGTATGCAGGCTTTGGAGCGGTGCTTGGACACAATTTTCCGTTCTTTCTCAATTTCAAGGGAGGAAAGGGAATAGCATGTACATCAGGTGTGATACTTGCTGTATGTCCGATTGCGGCTCCGATATGTCTGGTATTGTTTATTCTTGCTGTAGCCATAACAAGATATGTCTCGCTTGGTTCTATACTGGTTGTTATATCGTTTCTGATTCAGGCAATTGTGTTTAACCATATGGGGCTGCTTGGAGTAAGTGGCAATTATGCGGTCGAGTTTGATATACTTGCTGCCTGTTTTACGGCGATGGCTATCTGGCGACACAGAGCCAATATCAAGAGACTTTTAAGCGGAACTGAAAATAAATTTGGTCAGAAGGTAAAGTAAATAATAGTTTTTGATTATAATAATTATATAAAATACGAGGCATAGAAAATGAGTAGAGTAGGTATTATAGGTGCAGGAAGCTGGGGTACAGCATTATCCCTGGTGCTTGCAAATAACGGACATTCTGTTGAAATATGGTCAATCGTGGAGAACGAGATTGAGATGCTTAAAGAAAAGCATGAGCATATTGATAAGCTTCCTGGAGTAAAGCTTCCGGATAGCATTACCTTTACAACAGATATAGAGGAAACAATCAAAAATAACGATATACTTGTACTTGCGGTACCTTCTGTATTCACCAGAAGCACAGCAGTAAAAATGGCTCCGTTTGTGAAGGAAGGACAGATAATTGTCTGTGTGGCAAAGGGAATTGAAGAAAACACTCTTATGACCATATCTGATGTGGTAGAGAGTGAGATCCCTTGCGCTGATGTGGCTGTAATGTGTGGACCTTCACATGCAGAGGAGGTCGGACAGCTGCTTCCTACGACTGTTGTTGCAGGAGCAAGGACACAGAAGACCGCTGAGATAGTACAGGATCTTTTTATGAATGAGGTATTTCGTGTGTATACCAGTCCTGATGTGCTTGGAATGGAGCTTGGAGGCTCCCTCAAGAATGTCATAGCACTTGCAGCAGGCATGGCAGACGGACTTGGCTATGGAGATAATACAAAGGCAGCGCTTATTACCAGAGGAATTGCAGAAATATCTGTGCTTGCGATTGAGATGGGAGCAAAGGCGGAGACACTTTTTGGACTGACAGGTATCGGAGACCTTATTGTTACATGTGAGAGTCGTCACAGCCGTAATAGAAAGGCCGGAATGCTCATAGGTCAGGGCTACACAATGGATGAAGCAACAAAAGAAGTCAAGATGGTTGTAGAGGGCATCTATTCAGCAAAGGCTGCACTTGCCCTTGCAGAAAAATATGATGTAAGGATGCCGATTATCGAGGAAGTAAACAGAGTGCTTTTTGAGGATAAGCCGGCAAAGGAGGCTGTCTCAGAGCTTATGCTTCGTGACAGGAAGATTGAGCACTCAAGTCTGGAGTGGAAATAATTAGTTAATAGGTTGGGTAATAAATGGCTATAGACGGTCATATATAAAATTACATCAGGGGAAATTATAAAATGAAAATAAATATAAAAAAATTGACAACCACAGCCAAAATCCCTACAAGGGGAAGTGAATATGCAGCAGGCTATGATTTATATGCCGACATTACTAAGGAGCTTGTCATTGAGCCACACGAGACAGCAAAGATAGGCACGGGGCTTTCGATAGAGATTCCTGACGGATATTTTGGGGCAGTTTTTGCCAGAAGTGGTTTAGCTGCAAAGCAGGCACTTCGCCCGGCAAACTGCGTGGGTGTGTGTGACAGTGATTACAGGGGAGAGTATATTGTGGCTCTTCACAATGATGGAACGCAGGCACGCACTATTAATCCCGGAGATCGTATAGCGCAGCTTGTGGTCATGCCATATCTGGCTGTTGAGTTTAATGAGGTGTCAGAGCTTTCTGATACGAAGCGTGGTGCAGGTGGATTCGGTTCTACAGGAGCTAATTAATCACAAATGAGTTACAATTAAAACTAATCTTTACTTAAAAAGGGGGACTTATCATGGAAAATCGTATTGTAAAATTTAAATCAAAGGAGAGTGCAGGCTTAAACTTACACGCTATACCGGGACATTTCGCTACAAGTCATTCGCATATTAATTATTATGTAGATGTGACAAGCATCAAGACTCGTGTGTCCGAGGCAAAGGAAGCTGCAAAGGCTCTTTACACCAAGGTACCGCATCATTCATATATAGATACAATCGTATGTATGGATGGAACAGAAATGATTGGTGCATTCTTAAGCCAGGAGATTGAGCGAAACGGACTTATGTCTGTGAATAAGCACGAGACAATTTATGTTGTATCGCCTGAGATTAACAACGGACAGATGCTTTTCAGGGATAACAATAAGGGCGCTATAGATGGCAAGCATGTTGTACTTCTTCTGGCAACTACCACGACAGGTGAGACGATCAGAAGAGCGATGGAGTGTATCAACTATTATGGCGGTATGGTCACATGTATTGCGTCCATATTCTCAACCATCGATGAGGTCAATGGAGTAAAGATTGATAAGCTGTTCGATGACGATGATGTGGTAAACTACCAGACATATCCTGTTACAGAGTGTCCATTCTGCAAGAAGGGGCTGCCAATTGAGGCTATGGTCAATGGCTTTGGATATTCTAAGCTGTAATTAGTACGTTTATTGCAGTAATTGCCTTGTAATTGTTTCGATATCAGACTGTGTTTCGTCATAATGACAACAACACGTTAAATTATTTGGCGGATTGACTATAGCCAATTGACGATATGTTTTGTATTATAAAGATACAAAGAAACAAGGTAACAGACAGTCATGGCACTGAACAGTTACATATATGTACATAATACTTAGGAGGTATTTTTAAAATGGCAAGTTTATCATTAAAGAACATTTGCAAAGTTTATCCAAACGGATTTGAGGCAGTTAAGGATTTCAACCTTGAAGTAGAAGATAAAGAGTTTATCATCTTCGTAGGACCTTCAGGATGTGGAAAATCAACAACACTTCGTATGATCGCAGGTCTTGAGGAGATTTCTTCAGGAGAGCTTATCATCGACGGAAAGGTTATGAATGACGTAGAGCCAAAGGATCGTGATATCGCAATGGTATTCCAGAACTATGCTCTTTACCCACATATGACAGTATTTGACAACATGGCATTTGGACTTAAGCTTAGAAAAGTTCCAAAGGATGAGATTAAGGCAAAAGTTGAGGAGGCAGCAAGAATCCTTGACCTTGAGAAATTATTAGACCGTAAGCCAAAGGCTCTTTCAGGTGGACAGAGACAGCGAGTTGCCATGGGTCGTGCAATCGTTCGTAATCCTAAGGTATTCCTTATGGATGAGCCTTTATCAAACCTTGATGCAAAGCTTCGTGTACAGATGAGATCTGAGATTTCTTCATTACATAACAGATTAGGTGCAACAATCATCTACGTTACACATGATCAGACAGAGGCTATGACACTTGGAACAAGAATCGTTGTTCTTAAAGATGGTGTTATCATGCAGGTAGACAGCCCACAGAAGCTTTACAATCAGCCAAACAACCTGTTCGTTGCAGGATTCATCGGATCACCACAGATGAACTTTGTAGATGCTCAGTGTGTTGTTGAGGGAGCAAAGGCATTCCTTAAATTCGATAAATACCAGGTTGAGCTTCCAGAGGCAAAGGCTAAGAAGCTTATCGATGGCGGTTATGCTGGAAAGAACGTAGTATTCGGTATCAGACCGGAGGATATCTACGATTCAGCAGAGCATCTTGATAAATTTGCTTCATGCAAGATTGATTCAGATGTTACAGGATATGAGTTACTTGGTGCAGAGGTATTATTATACTTCACAGTTGCAGGCGCAAATATGTCAGCAAGAGTTGATTCAGATACACCGGCTCGTTACGGTGATCACATTGAGCTTGCATTTGATCCACACAAGATTCATGTATTTGATAAAGAAACTGAATTGACAATTACCAACTAGTTCGTTAAAATTAAATAGTTGTAAATTGACAGACCGGGTGTATAATTTACACCCGGTTTTCTTTTGCGAATGTGTGTGAGGTTCTGAAAAGTTAAGTTACGGTGTTAAATTATAGCAGGGTTACAGCTTATGACTTGTGGAAGCTTTTTACTTGCCTGCGTCAGAACAGTAATGAGAGGATAAGAATATGATTACGAATCAGAAACTGAAAAAATCACTTGAGGAAATAAAAAATATTACTTCGTTTGATGCGATTTTATACTCAGCCAAGGGAAAGCATCTGACAGGTACGGTGGAAGAGCCGGAACATAGCGACATTTTTGTGAAGGAGTTTATAGTATCCGAAGAGGATGTTAGGGAAAAAAACGATGCAATCGCATTTGCGGTTGAAATTGATTCAGAGCTTGAGTATGTGCTCGTAATGTTCTGCCCGTATACGAGTGAGAATCTTGTAATAGGCAGGATGGCAGTTTGTCAGCTTCGTACACTTGTGCTCGGTGAGTCAGAGCGATATGACAGAAATAATTTTATTCAGAATATTCTTCTTGGCAATATGCTTGGTTCTGATATAATAAATCGTGCCAAGAAATTACATATAGAAAACAGAAAACGAGTAGTATATGTTATAGATACCGGAAAGAACAGCAATGAGATAGCAGTTGAGCTTGTAAAGAATCTGGCAGATATCAGAAGCGGTGATTTTGTGGTGGCGATGGATGAGCATAATGTAGTGCTGGTAAAGGATGTTGAGGACATAGATTCACCAAAGCTTCAGGAAAAGCTTTCATCTATTGCAGGAAGTCTGGTTGACAATCTGCTTGCAGAGGCTATGATTAAGGTACGGGTGGGCTATGGCAATCCGACGGATGTTCTTCCAAAGATTGCAGAGTCTTATCAGGAGGCAAAAATGGCGCTTGAGGTTGGCAGGCTGTTTTACGTGGAAAAGGAAATTATGGCATATGACAGGCTGGGCATAGGAAGACTTATTTATCAGCTTCCAATGAGTCTGTGTGAGATGTTTATCCGTGAGGTTTTTGGTGATGAGGTGCCACAGATACTTGATGACGAGGAGGCAATGTCTACAATCTCCAAGTTCTTCGAGAACAATCTGAACATTTCAGAGACTGCAAGACAGCTTTATGTGCATAGAAATACGCTTGTGTACAGGCTAGAGCGTATTGAGAAGTCGATAGGTCTTGATATCAGAACCTTTGATGATGCTATGATATTTAAAATAGCTACGATGGTGTTAGCGCATATCAAGGATAGCAGGCAGGGCAGATAATATAATTATTACGCAATTTAAAGAAGTAGGAGACAAGTATGGCCAAGAAGCAAACATACGATGAGAAAAGCATAGCAATTTTAGAAGGACTTGAGGCAGTCAGAAAAAGACCGGGTATGTATATAGGAAGTGTCACAACCAAGGGACTAAACCATCTGATATATGAGATTGTGGACAACTCCGTAGATGAGCATCTGGCAGGTGCCTGTGATACCATAAGGGTAACTCTTGAGAAAAACGGTTCGTGTACGGTGGAGGATAACGGACGTGGAATACCTGTAGGTATGCATGCTAAGGGTGTATCTGCGGCGCGTGTTGTATTCTCGACACTGCACGCAGGAGGTAAATTTGACAATTCTGTATACAAGACAAGCGGAGGTCTGCACGGAGTTGGTTCGTCGGTTGTAAATGCATTATCCACATATATGGATGTGGAGATAAGCAGAGATGGCTATATCCACCATGACAGATATGAAAAGGGTGTTCCTGTTGTGGAGCTTGAAAATGGCCTGCTTCCTACTTTAGGCAAAACCAAAAAAACAGGAACAAGGATTAATTTCCTGCCGGACCCGGAGATTTTTGAGAAGACAAGATTCAAGGAAGAGGATGTAAAGAACAGACTGAAGGAGACAGCGTATCTCAATCCGAAGCTTACAATCATATACGAGGACAAACGAGGTGATGCGACAGAGCATATTGAGTATCATGAGCCTGAGGGTATTATCGGTTTTGTAAAGGATTTAAATAAAAATATAGAAAAGCTGCATGATGTCATTTACTTTACAGGAGAGAGTGAGAATATAAAGGTTGAGGTGGCTTTTCAGTATACAAGCGAGTTCCATGAAAATATACTTGGTTTTTGCAACAATATATACAATTCTGAGGGTGGAGCGCATATCACAGGTTTTAAGACAGCCTTTACAGGTATTATCAATTCATATGCCAGAGAGCTTGGTATATTAAAGGACAAGGATGCGAATTTCAACGGAGCAGATGTCAGAAACGGCATGACTGCTGTAGTGTCAGTAAAGCATCCTGACCCTAGATTCGAGGGTCAGACAAAGACAAAGCTTGACAATCAGGATGCAAACCGTGCTACTGCCAAGGTGACAAATGACGAGGTACCGCTTTATTTTGACAAGAATCTTGAGGTCTTAAAGACGGTAATATCATGTGCTGAGAAGGCTGCAAAGATTAGAAAAGCTGAGGAGAAGGCAAAGACCAATCTGCTCACAAAGCAGAAGTTTTCCTTTGATTCAAACGGAAAGCTTGCAAACTGTGAGAGCAGGGATGCTTCGAAGTGCGAGATTTTCATAGTCGAGGGAGATTCGGCCGGAGGCTCGGCAAAGATGGCAAGAAACCGTATGTTTCAGGCAATCATGCCGATTCGAGGCAAGATTTTGAATGTTGAAAAGGCAAGTATTGATAAGGTACTGGCAAACGCTGAAATAAAGACAATGATAAATGCGTTTGGCTGCGGATTTTCGGAAGGGTATGGAAATGATTTTGATATAACAAAGCTTCGCTATGACAAAATCATCATTATGGCCGATGCCGATGTGGACGGAGCTCATATCTCCACACTGCTTTTGACTCTGTTCTTCAGGTTTATGCCTGAGCTTATTTTAGAGGGACATGTATATGTTGCCATGCCTCCGCTTTACAAGGCTATTCCGTCAAAGGGCGAGGAAAAATATTTGTATGACGATGCGGAGCTTGACAAGTACAGAAAGACACATACAGGCAAGTTTACGTTGCAAAGATATAAGGGTCTTGGAGAGATGGATGCGGATCAGCTCTGGGATACCACACTAAATCCCGCAACTAGGATGCTAAAGCGTATTGAAATAGAGGATGGGCGCCTGGCAAATGATGTGACATCACTGCTTATGGGTAGTGATGTGCCACCGAGAAAAGAGTTCATATACGAGCATGCGCATGACGCGGAGCTGGATGTGTAAGCATGACGCTTCTGCTTTTGGTTCTCAGTGGTTCTGAATAGTTAAGCAGTATTTATAATCGGAGAAAGACATGGATAGAAATATAGATAACAATGTAGACAACAATATAATTCAGACCGAATATTCGGAGCTGATGCAGAAATCATATATTGACTATGCGATGAGTGTCATTATAGCAAGAGCCCTGCCGGATGTGCGCGATGGGCTTAAGCCTGTACAAAGGCGTACACTTTATGATATGCATGAGCTGGGCATCAGGTACGACAAGCCATACCGAAAGAGTGCGCGTATAGTCGGTGATACAATGGGTAAATATCATCCACACGGCGATTCATCAATCTATGATGCGATGGTTGTTTTGGCACAGGACTTCAAAAAGGGCATGCCGCTTATCGATGGACACGGTAATTTTGGCTCAATTGAGGGAGACGGAGCCGCTGCCATGCGTTATACTGAGGCAAGACTTCAAAAAATCACACAGGAAGCATATCTTGCTGATCTTGACAAAAATGTGGTTGATTTCATTCCAAACTACGACGAGACAGAAAAAGAGCCAGAGGTGCTTCCGGTCAAGGTGCCGAACCTTTTGATAAATGGAGCTGAGGGTATAGCAGTCGGCATGGCGACAAGCATTCCGCCACACAATTTTGGCGAGGTGGTGGACGGTGTGATTGCTTATATGAAAAATCCTGATATCACCACAGCCGAGATGATGCAGTATATAAAGGGACCTGATTTTCCGACAGGAGGCATTGTTGCAAATCAGGATGATCTTGCAGCAATATATGAGACCGGACAGGGAAAGATAAAAATCCGTGGAAGAATCGAAATAGAGAAGGGGAAGGCAGGAAAGGACAAGCTTGTCATTACGGAAATCCCATACACAATGATTGGTGCCAATATAGGAAAATTCTTAAATGATGTCTATTCACTTGTCGAGTCAAAAGCGACAACGGATATTGTGGATATAACCAACCAGTCATCGAAAGAGGGAATAAGAATTGTCTTAGAGCTTAAAAAAGGTGCTGATGTTGAGGCACTTAAGAACCTTTTGTATAAAAAGACAAAGCTGGAGGATACTTTCGGTGTAAATATGCTGGCCGTCGCAAATGGAAGACCTGAGACGCTTGGTCTTGTACCAATAATAAGGCATCATGTCAATTTCCAGTACGAGATTGCAAAAAGAAAGTATGAGACACTTCTTGCAAAGGAGCAGGAGAAAGAAGAAATACAGCAGGGACTCATAAAGGCCTGCAACGTGATAGATCTGATTATTGAAATATTAAGAGGAAGCCGTGACCAGAAAATGGCAAAGGCATGTCTCATAAACGGAGAGACAGAGGGGATTAAATTCAAGTCAAAGGCTTCAGAAGCCATGGCAGCCCAGCTTTGCTTTACTGAGCGTCAGGCAGCTGCTATCCTTGAAATGCGTCTGTACAAGCTGATTGGACTCGAAATTGAGGCTCTGATTAAGGAGCACGAGGAGACCAGGGCAAAGATTGCAGAGTACAGCGATATTTTAGAGCATCGCTCGTCCATGGCAAAGGTCATTATGAAGGAGCTTAAAGCGTTCCGCAAGGAGTATGCAAGGGACAGACGCACGGAGCTTGACAATCTCGAGGAAGCTGTTGTGGTCAAAAAAGAGCTTGAGGTATCGGATGTAGTGCTGCTTATGGACCGCTTCGGCTATGTGAAGACAGTAGATACTTCAACCTATGATAGAAACAAAGATACAGCTGACGCAGAGAACAAGCTGATATTAAAGGTCAAAAATATAGATAAGCTGTGCATTTTCACAAACAACGGAAACATGCATCTTGTCAAGGTGTTAGACCTGCCTTACGGCAAATTCCGTGACAAGGGCACACCTATTGACAATGTAAGCAACTATGACAGCAGTAAGGAGGATATAGTATTTATAGCACCTCTTATGGATGTTGAAAAGCACAAGCTTATATTTGGAACGAAGTCAGCCATGATAAAGCTCGTGGATGGTGCTGAGTTTGTGGTGACACGAAAGACTTCGCAGGCCACAAAGCTCATGGATGATGATGAGCTGTTGTTTGTTGACATGCTTTCAGAGAATGCTACAATGGTAATGCGTTCAAAGAAGGAGATGTTCCTTCGAATCGACTGTGGCACTATTCCTGAAAAGAAAAAGGCAGCAGTAGGTGTCAGGGGAATGAGGCTTGACAGAGAGGATGAGCTTACTGACATTTATCTGCTTAATGACCAGGGGGAAAAAGAGGTCGAGGTAAAGGGTAAGCAGGTGGCGCTTCACAGGCTGCACATTGCAAACCGTGACACCAAGGGCGTGAAGAAATAATATATCGTATGACAATATAACGTAAAGCATAAACTGTGTACGGTTTTGAGTATGTATGGCCTTAGAACAGTTAAAATATCTGACATGAAAGGAAGCGATGAGCTTGTTGGACAAATTAAGAGAGCTTGGCATTTCAGAAAATCTGATTAAGGAAATTGAAAAGTTTCGCTCGCAGTATCCGGTGGACAAGGAGTATGAGTCAAGAATCCCCGTGCCTACACAGTTTTATTACGGAAGCGATGTGTGGGAACAGGCTATAACAGCTGTTTTGTGTGGAGAAAATCTGCTTTTAGTAGGAGAAAAGGCCACAGGAAAGAATCTTTTCGCAGAGAATCTGGCAGGTGTATTTAACAGACCACGCTGGGATGTGTCATTTCACGTAAATATGGATGCAGCATCACTTATCGGAACCGATACGTTTAGCGCCGGAGAAGTAACCTTCAGGCCGGGACCTGTGTATACAGCCGCAAAAACAGGTGGCTTTGCGGTGCTTGACGAGATAAATATGGCAAAAAGTGAGGCTATGGCAGTGCTTCATGCCACACTTGATTTCAGACGTACAATAGATGTGCCGGGCTATGATAGACTGTCGCTTCATCCGGCAACAAGATTTATTGCCACGATGAATTACGGCTATGCAGGCACAAAGGAGCTAAATGAGGCTCTTGTATCACGTTTTGCGGTAATCCGGATGCCTATGATTTCAAAAGAGAGCCTTGTGAAGCTCATAAAGGAGCATTATCCTGCAATACGTGAAGCGGGAGCAAATGAGCTTGCGGAGGTATTTCTTGAACTGCATACCAAGTGCAAAAATGGCGAAATATCCTCAAAGGCACTTGATCTGCGTGGTCTCATCGGTTCAATTGGTATGATGGAAAAGGGCTTAAATATATATACAGCTCTGGATATGGGTATAACAAACAAGAGCTTTGATGAATATGAGCAGACGCTTATCCGTGATACAATCCGTGCAAGAATCTCAAGGAAGATGAGCAGAGAGCAGCTGTTTTGTTGATATAAGCTTGTGACATATGAAGGAATGGAAAATATGGAAGAACAGGATATAAAGGAAGCAAAAAGAGCAAGAAACTTCATATGGATGGCGGCCTGTGATTATGACATAGAGCCGCTTTTTCTGGCATTTGCACCTGATGGATCCGCTGATATTTATCTGAATTTGATTATTGGGCTTGAATACAAGTGGTATGAGCATGACAAGATAGATGCCTTATTCAATCAGCTGACAGGGAAAAACGCCATGCTTTATGAGGGTCTTTTATGGATAGGTTTGGAAAATGCCCTGTATGAAAAGGAGAGACAAACGAGACCTGCCTTATATGATTTAAGGCTTGAGTACGCGAAAAAGAGCCTTGCAGGAGTCAATAAAAACAGGGAGTATTCGATGATTGATATAATCAGAAATGCACATTGCAGAAGGATACTTGGAAAACCCTCAGATCTTTGCAAAGAGGATGAAGAGATACTGCATGCTTTTTGTTTTACACCTGATATGACAACGGATGAGATTATAGAAAAAACGAGAGAAAATCTGTGGAAGTATTTCTCGTATAAGCCGATAAAGGTGGCAAAGCCGCAGGGCATATATTTTTTACAGAAGGTAGCAGGAGCATTTCACTCAATAGGAAAAGTCAGCACACAGTATGTCAGAGCGAATAGCTTTTATGATAAAAATATGGCCTCGGACACAGCAGCTTTGTCTATGGAGCATTCAAAGAGATATCTGCTGCAGTTTGCACTGCAGAAAGATCCAATAGAAGCGAAGCGGTATGTGACAGCCTGCTTTGGAAAAAGCATGTATTCTGACAGGCAGCAGGCCGAGATGGAGAAAAAGCTCTGTGTAGGAAATCACAAAAACTGTCATTTGCTTTTTACCAGAGGTATTTCATCGGAGAAAAAGCAGACTGTACCTGATGAGATTGACAACAAAAGAGAACGCAGGGAAATTCTTGCATTTACAAAAGAGACAGCCATGCAATACGACAAGAATAAAGAGCATTTTGAAAAAAACATGGCAGTGTATCAAAACAGTATAAGGAGACTTACAGAAAGCCTTAGAATGCACCTGGAGACAGCAGATGAGACATTTATGGATGCTTCCACACACGGCAGGATAAAGCCTTCGAGAGTATGGAAGGCCCTGTACTTGGACAATCCGCGTGTTTTTGAGCGAAAAGATGAGGTGGAGACGCCGGGCTTTTCTGTCGACATACTGATGGATGCGTCTTCTTCCAGAAAACAGATGCAGCAGAAGATAGCAGCACAGGCATATGTACTGTCAAAGAGCCTGACAAATTGTGGCATACCGGTGCAGATTTACTCATACTGCAGCATAAGAGGCTACACGGTGATGCACATTTTTAAGGAATATGATGATTATGGTGTGGAGGATGAGCTGTTTCATTTTGTTGCGGCAGGAAATAACAGGGATGGTCTTGCTCTGCGCGCGGCATCACATCTGATGGAGCTAAGTCCAAAGCCCAAGAAGTTACTTTTCATGTTTTCGGATGCAAGTCCCCAGGATGATCAGATAGCAGGGGAGGGAGCCTTTTATAAGGACAGGGAGTACACTGATGCTCTTGCTGTTAAAGACACCGTAAATGAGGTGCAGAGGCTTAAAAACCATGGAATAGACGTAATTGGCATCTTCATGGGAAGTGCGCATGACAGTGAGCTTGCAACAAAGATATTCGGCAGAAGTTTAGTGAAGATAAAGAGTATTAACGAGTTTGCCGATGCTGTCGGACGCGTGTTAAATGAGATACTGACCTAGCATTTTAATTAAAAGTACAATAAATTTAAAGCAATGGAGATAACAAATGAAAGCAATATTATTTGATTTGGACGGAACTCTGATTGACTCATCAGAGGGCATCACAAAGTCGGCACAATATGCACTTTCACACTTTGGCATAGATGAGCCGGACAGAAACAGTCTGTTTTTCTTTATAGGACCGCCGCTCATAAACACATTTATGGAGCATTACGGATTTACTAAGGAGAGAGCACTTGAAGCGGTCGGAAAGTACAGAGAACGCTATAACAAAATAGGTATATTTGAATGTTCGCTTTTTCCGGGAGTAAAGGAATGCATAGAGGCGCTTAAAGCAGCCGGATATAGGATAGGACTTGCATCATCGAAGCCGGAAAAATCGTGTGAGCGTATTTTGGAGCATTTTGGAATACTTGATATGTTTGATGAGGTGGTCGGAGCTACATTTGACGGCAGGATAGATACAAAGGAAGAAGTACTTAACGAGGTGATGCGCCGGTGGTCAGACATTCCAAGGGATGAGATGTGTTTAATCGGAGATACTATGTTTGATATCGAGGGAGCAAATCGTGTTAATGTGCCAAGCATAGCTGTAAGCTTTGGCTTTGGAGATGTTAACGAGATGGTGAGTGCCGGTGCAAAAGCTGTGATAGATGATGTAAGGCAGCTTCCTGATGTACTTTCCAGGCTTTTCGATTAGCTTTTATGAAAATGCAATGCATTGAGACCTGAGGTTATAAACAGTAGATAGGAATGGGATTTCATGAATAAGAATTTAAAATTAAGAGCGATAGTGTGGGAGATAATTGTCCCGATTGTGCTTTACTACATTGTTTTTCTGAGCGCAATGTACTTTATTTTTGCGTTTATCGGACACACAGCTTCGACATACATGATAGCGCAGATAATATCTGCAGCAATTACAATACCATTTATGTATTTTGCAAGCTATAAGCCGACACAGCAGATGTTTGTTAAAAAACCAAAGATAGACAGGGCACTTTTTATAAATGTGCTCTGGGTGATTGTGATTACACTTTTCATTTCATTTGCGCTCAATAATATCATCACCATGTCACCGCTTATCGGGCTCTCAGAAGGATATGCCAGGGCAAATGAGAGCTTTTATGCAAGCACTCTTGTAATTGAGCTGATTGGCTCGGCAATTCTTTCTCCGATTATGGAGGAGCTTGTTTTCAGAGGCATTGTATTTGGAAATATGCGCAAAATAATGAATGTGCCACAGGCTGTATTTTTGTCGGCACTTTTGTTTGGACTCATTCATTTTAATATAGTGCAGTTTGTCTATGCTTTTTTACTTGGCCTTGTGCTTGCTGCTTTTATGTATAAGTCAGGGCATGTGTATGCGGCTATGATTGGTCATATCACCGCAAATGCGTTTGCTGTTATAAGAACAGAGACCGGTATTTTGAAGTGGACTGTTGATGGCAGTGTAATGGCATGGGGGGTATCTGTCATGTGCCTTGGTGTTGGTGCTGTGATATTTTATTATTATGCGAAGCACACAGAAGGAACTGTTTAGCATGGACCGAAACGGAGCGCAGACAAAGTACAAGTATCGTGCAGCTTTATGAATATGAGCAATGCGATTTAGGATAGTTACCGGATGTTTATAAAAATCAGCTATACAATAAAAAGTATAGCTGATTTTTTTATGATATAAGACATGAAAAGCTACTGTAACGCATACACAATTCAGACACAATTTGTTATAAGAACTTTTTTTTACATGAGTTATTGAAAAAAGTTTTGAAATTTAAAATAGTAAATTGTGCGTATAACCTTATAAATAAGATAAAAATACAATTATAGTCAGAAAAATAACTTTATAATATTAAGTTATCAAATAATCAGATAATAACGAGAAAAAAACTATTTACATTGAGCTTTCATCGTTGTAAAATCATAAACAGGAAATGATTCACTTCTTAATAAGTTATCCGTTAACAAATTTACACTAGGAAAGGAAGAACCTATGAGTAAACAATGGAATGAAAGCACAGCCACAGCTAAGGGATTATATGATCCACGCTATGAGCATGATAACTGTGGAATTGGTGCAGTAGTAAATATCAAAGGTATCAAAACACATGAGACAGTCGAGAATGCTTTAAAGATTGTTGAGAACTTAAAGCACAGAGCCGGAAAAGACGCTGATGGTAAGACGGGAGACGGTGTCGGCATCCTGCTTCAGATTTCTCATAAGTTTTTTAAGAAGGTTACAAAGCCACTTGGAATAGATCTTGGAGACGAAAGAGATTACGGTGTGGGAATGTTTTTCTTTCCTAATGATGAGTTCAAGACTATTCAGGCAAAGAAGATGCTTGAGGTTATCGTGGAGAAGGAAGGCCTTGAATTTCTCGGATGGAGAGAAGTGCCTACAGAGCCTGATAAGCTTTCTAAAAAAGCCAGAGACTGTATGCCATGCATCATGCAGTGCTTTGTAAAGAGACCTGAGGATGTTGAGAGAGGACTTGAGTTTGACAGAAAGCTTTATGTTGCAAGACGTGTTTTCGAGCAGTCAAACGACAATACATATGTGGTTTCCTTCTCAAGCAGAACAATCGTATATAAGGGAATGTTCCTTGTAGAGCAGCTCAGACAGTTCTTCATGGATTTACAGGATCCTGATTATGAGTCAGCAATCGCTACAGTACATTCAAGATTCTCTACAAATACAAACCCAAGCTGGGAGAGATCTCATCCAAACAGATTTATCGTACACAATGGTGAGATTAACACTATTCTTGGAAACTCTGACAAGATGTCAGCACGTGAGGAGAACATGGAGTCTCCTAAGCTTAAAAAAGAGTTCCAGAAGGTTTTGCCGGTTATCAATGCGGCAGGATCTGACTCAGCAATGCTTGATAATGCGCTTGAATTCCTGGTAATGAGTGGTATGGAGCTTCCACTTGCTGTTATGATAATGATTCCTGAGCCATGGGCAAACAATTCAATCATGACTCAGAAGAAGAAGGATTTCTACCAGTATTACGCTACAATGATGGAGCCATGGGATGGTCCGGCTTCAATCGTATTCTCAGATGGTGATTTAGTCGGAGCTGTGCTTGACAGAAACGGACTTCGTCCATCACGTTACTATGTGACAGATGATGATTACCTTATCCTTTCATCTGAGGTCGGAGTACTTGAGATTGACCCTACAAAGATTGTGAAAAAGGATCGTCTCCGTCCTGGAAAGATGCTCCTTGTGGATACTGTTGCAGGAAAAATCATAGATGATGATGAGCTCAAGGAGAGATATGCAGACAAGCAGCCTTATGGTGAGTGGATTGACAGATACATGGTAAATCTTAAGGATTTAAAGATTCCTAACCAGAGAGTACCTGAGTATACAAAGGAAGAGCGCCAGAGAATGCAGAGAGCCTTCGGTTACACATATGAGTCACTCAAGGATTCAATCCTTCCTATGGCTAAAAATGGTGTTGAAGGCACAGCAGCCATGGGTACTGATACACCGCTTGCAGCTTTATCAGGTAACAGGGAGCCGTTATTCAACTACTTTAAGCAGCGCTTCGCACAGGTAACAAACCCGCCTATCGATTCAATCCGTGAGGAGGTTGTCACATCAACCACACTCTATATCGGTGAGGCTGGAAACGTGCTTGAGGAGAAGCCGGAAAACTGCCGTGTACTTAAGATTAACAACCCAATCCTTACAAACACTGACCTTATGAAGATTAAGAATTTAAAGGCCGATGGCTTTAAGGTAGAGGTTTTACCTATTATATATTACAAGAACACAAGTCTTGAGAAAGCAGTAGACAGACTTTATATAGAGGCTGACCGTGCATACAGGGACGGAGCCAACATTATTATCCTTTCAGACAGGGGTGTTGATGAGAACCACGTTGCAATTCCTTCACTGCTTGCAGTTGCTGCATTGCAGCAGTATCTTGTAAAGACAAAAAAGAGAACATCTCTTTCTCTCATTCTTGAGTCAGGAGAGCCGAGAGAGGTTCATCATTTTGCTACACTGCTTGGCTTTGGTGCAAGTGCAATCAACCCATACCTGGCACAGGATACAGTTAAGCAGCTTGTTGACGAGCATATGCTTGACAAGGATTATTATGCAGCAATCGATGATTACAACCATGCAATCATCACAGGTATCGTAAAAATTGCAGCAAAGATGGGTATTTCAACCATCCAGTCATATCAGGGCTCAAAGATTTTTGAGGCAATCGGTATTGACAAGAGTGTTATTGACAAGTATTTCACAAATACAGTAAGCCGTATCGGTGGAATTACATTACAGGATATCGAGAACGATGTGAATGAGCTTCACTCTGCGGCCTACGATCCGCTCGGACTTGAGACAGATGTTACACTTGACAGCAAGGGCAGACACAAGATGAGAAGCGGAGCTGATGACCATCTGTACAATCCGGCTACAATCCATCTTCTCCAGCAGTCGACACAGCGCGGTGACTACAATCTGTTCAAGCAGTACACAGCACTTGTGGATGAGGAAGAGAAAAATACAAATATCCGTGGACTTATGGATTTCAACTATCCTAAGAAGGGTGTCAAGCTCGAGGAGGTTGAGAGCGTTGACTCAATTGTGACACGTTTCAAGACAGGTGCTATGTCATACGGATCTATTTCGAAGGAAGCACATGAGACACTTGCAATTGCCATGAACCATCTGCACGGAAAATCAAATACCGGCGAGGGTGGAGAGGACAAGGATCGTCTCACAATCGGAAAAGACGGAAAGAACCGCTGTTCAGCAATCAAGCAGGTTGCTTCAGGACGTTTTGGTGTCACAAGCAGATACTTAACAAGCGCACAGGAGATTCAGATTAAGATGGCACAGGGCGCTAAGCCGGGCGAGGGTGGACACTTACCTGGAAAGAAGGTTTATCCTTGGATTGCAAAGACAAGACTTTCAACACCGGGTGTTGCACTCATCTCTCCACCACCACACCACGATATTTATTCTATCGAGGATTTGGAGCAGCTTATATTCGACTTAAAGAATGCAAACAGAGATGCAAGAATCTCAGTCAAGCTCGTTTCTGAGGCCGGTGTAGGAACTGTTGCGGCAGGCGTTGCAAAGGCCGGAGCACAGGTAGTGCTTATCTCAGGCTACGACGGAGGAACAGGAGCCGCACCTAGCAGCTCAATCCACAATGCGGGACTTCCATGGGAGCTTGGACTTGCAGAGACACACCAGACTCTTCTTATGAATGGTCTTAGAAATAAAGTAAGAATTGAGACAGACGGTAAGCTGATGAGTGGCCGTGATGTGGCAATAGCAGCGTGTCTTGGAGCCGAGGAATTCGGTTTTGCGACAGCTCCGCTTGTAACAATGGGCTGCGTAATGATGAGAGTATGTAACTTGGATACATGTCCGGCAGGAATTGCTACACAAAACCCTGAGCTTCGTAAGCGCTTTGCAGGAAAGCCGGAGTACGTTGAGAACTTCATGCGTTTCATCGCTGAAGAGCTTCGTGAGTATATGGCAAAGCTTGGCGTAAAGACAGTGGATGAGCTCGTTGGACGTGGAGATCTCTTAAAGAAGCGTGATAATCTAAGCGAGAGACAGTCAAAGATTGACCTTGACTGCATACTTAATAATCCGTTTGACGGCAAAAAGCAGAGTGTTATATTCGATCCTAAGCAGGTATATGACTTTGAGCTTTCAAAGACAAAGGATATGACTGAGATCATGACACAGCTTAAGAGCGCACTTGAGAGCGGACAAAAGCGCGCGATTGAGATTGAGGTAACAAATACAAACAGATCTCTCGGAACAATATTTGGTTCTGAGATTACAAAGAAATATGACGATACGCTGGATGAAGACACATTTGTTATCAAGTGTAACGGTGCAGGCGGACAGAGCTTTGGAGCATTTATCCCTAAGGGACTTACACTTGAGCTTGTCGGAGATTCAAATGATTACTTCGGAAAGGGTCTTTCAGGTGGAAAGCTCATCGTATATCCACCTGCAGGAGTAAAGTTTGAGAAGGATGATAATATCATCATCGGAAACGTGGCACTTTACGGAGCTACCAGCGGTAAGGCCTTCATAAACGGTGTTGCCGGTGAGCGTTTCTGCGTAAGAAATTCCGGTGCAACAGCAGTAGTTGAGGGTGTCGGCGATCATGGCTGCGAGTACATGACAGGTGGCCGCGTAGTTATCCTTGGAAAGACCGGAAAAAACTTTGCAGCAGGTATGAGCGGTGGAATAGCATATGTGCTTGATGAGGACAATGACCTTTACATGAGAACCAACAAGCAGATGGTATTTACTGAGGAGGTCTCAAACAAGTACGATGTATTAGAGCTTAAGGAAATGATAAAAGAGCATGTAACACTTACAAACTCAGAAAAGGGTAAGGAAATCCTTGATCATTTCAGTGAGTATCTTCCTAAGTTCAAGAAGGTTATTCCTTACGATTACAACCGTATGCAGATGGCTATTGTACAGATGGAAGAAAAGGGTCTTAACGCAGAGCAGGCACAGATTGAGGCATTTTATGCCAGCACAAGAGGCTAAGGAGGACGCAGATAATGGGAAAACCAACAGGATTTATGGAATATGACAGATGCGAAGCAGCGTCTGTAGAGCCAAAGGAGCGTATTAAGAACTTTAACGAGTTCCATGTGTTCCTTTCAAAAGAAAATCAACAGAAACAGGCTGCCCGTTGTATGGACTGCGGAGTTCCTTTCTGCCAGTCGGGAATGACAATAGCAGGCATGACATCAGGCTGTCCTCTGCACAACCTGGTTCCGGAGTGGAACGACCTTGTATACACCGGCAACTGGGAGCAGGCATATAATCGTCTGCACAAGACCAATAATTTCCCTGAGTTTACATCAAGAGTCTGCCCGGCATTGTGCGAGAAGGCATGTACATGCGGACACTGGGGCAGTCCGGTGTCAGTCAGGGACAATGAGCATGGTATAATAGAGACTGCATATGCAAACGGATATGCAGCTCCAAAGCCACCAAAGGTCAGAACCGGCAAGAAGGTGGCAATCATTGGTTCGGGTCCTTCAGGACTTGCGGCAGCAGACCAGCTTAACCAGAGAGGCCATGATGTTACAGTATATGAGAGAGAGGACCGCGTCGGTGGCCTGCTCATGTATGGTATTCCAAATATGAAGCTTGATAAGAGCATTATTGACAGAAAAGTTAATATAATGAAGGAAGAGGGCATTCATTTTGTCACAGGCTGTGATGTCGGAAAGGATATAAAGCCGGCAGAGCTTTACAAGAAGTATGACAGGATAATCCTTTGCTGTGGTGCCAAAAATCCAAGAGACATAAAGGCAGACGGAAGAGATGCAAAGGGTATTTACTTTGCTGTTGATTACCTTACCCAGAATACAAAGAGCCTTTTAAATTCAAACCTGACAGATGGCAAGTTTGTATCTGCAAAGGGCAAAAATGTGGTCATTATCGGTGGCGGTGACACAGGAAACGACTGTGTCGGAACTGCAATCCGTCAGGGCGCCAAATCAGTCACACAGCTTGAGATGATGCCTTGTCCGCCTACAGAGCGTGCCGCAAACAATCCGTGGCCACAGTGGCCAAAGGTCTTAAAAACAGACTACGGCCAGGAGGAAGCTATTGCAGTATTCGGACATGACCCACGTATCTACAAGACAACCGTAAAAGAGTTCCACAAGGACAAAAACGGCAACCTAAAGGAGCTTACAATTGTAAGTCTTGAGAGTAAAAAGGACGAGAAGACAGGTAGATTCATGATGGTTCCGGTAGAGGGATCAGAGAAAAAGCTTCCGGCAGAGCTTGTGCTTATAGCAGCAGGCTTCCTTGGAACAGAAAGCTACGTGGCAAAGGCATTTGGTGTAGAGCTTAATGCCAGAACAAACGTAAGTACACAGGAGGGACATTACGCTACAAACGTAAAAAACGTATACGTGGCAGGTGATAACCATCGTGGACAGTCCCTTGTAGTATGGGCTATCAGAGAGGGACGTGAGGCCGCCAGAGAGGTTGATGAGAGTCTCATGGGATATTCATATCTCTCAGTACAGTAACAAATTATTGTAGCAATTCTCCTTAATAAATTTTATTTCATACATTTTATATCAAAATCCCGGTGCATTGTACCGGGATTTTTGACATACAAAATTACTGCTTTCTAAAGGTGTTGGCACTGTGGATAAACTAATTGAAATTTGACTTATAAGATGTTAAGATAGCAGTGTTTGACATGATAATAATAATATTAGGAGCAGCAAATGAGTAAAACAGTATTTTTTGACATAGACGGAACAATATGGGACGATGACATGGTAATTCCTGAAAGCACCCTAGAGGCTGTGGCAGCCCTCAAGGCAAACGGACATCTGGCATTTATATGTACAGGACGTGCCAGAGCCAGTGTGAGGTCAGAGAAGCTATTAAATATGGGTTTTGATGGAATAATTGCGGCATGTGGCAACTATATTGAAATGGATGGCAAAGTAATATACGAAAATGACCTGAGCGCAGATATGGTACAAAAGGTCATAAGGGTGCTTTCTGAGTGTAAAATGCCTGTAGTGCTTGAGGGCTCCACAGACTACTGGATAGATGACGAGGGCTTTGAGAATGATCCGTATGTGGATTACCTTTTTGAGTCACTTGGTGAGCATGCACATATAATAAGAGGATATGACGGCGAGATAAGAATTAATAAATTCTCCGCTGACGTGATAGATGGTACTGATTATGAACGTGTGAAGGCAGAGTTTGCTGATGATTTTCTGATACTTGAGCATGTGGAAAATGTCGTGGAGTTTGTGCCGAAGGGAACCTCAAAGGCAACCGGCATCAAATGGCTGTGCAATCATCTGGATATCCCACTTGATGAAACCTATGCGATAGGCGACAGTGTAAATGACCTTGAAATGCTTGAGAGTGTAGGACATGGAATCGCGATGGGCAACTCAATGCCACCGGTTAAAGAAATTGCGGAATATGTCACATCGGATATTTCAGATGATGGAGTGAAAAATGCGTTAAAGCATTACGGATTGATATAGAAAATGTAAAATAAATATTAAAATGAAATATCACTGTTGACATTGAAATGCAATAGTGATATTTTATTTACAGAAAGAAATTAGCACTCGAAAGAAATGAGTGCTAACAGAGATAAAAGGAGGCAATACAATGAAATTAGTTCCATTATCAGACAGAGTAGTATTAAAGCAGTTAGAAGCAGAGGAAACAACAAAATCGGGAATCATCCTTACAAGTTCAGCACAGGAGAAGCCACAGGAGGCTGAGGTTATCGCAGTAGGACCTGGCGGAATGGTTGACGGCAAGGAAGTTAAGATGCAGGTAACAGTCGGACAGAAGGTTATTTATTCTAAATACGCAGGCACAGAGGTTAAGCTTGACGGAGAAGAGTACATCATCGTTAGACAGAATGATATTCTTGCAGTAGTAGAGTAAGATTAATTTACGGATAGAAGCTAAAGATCCGGTACGTTTTACATATCCGGTCATAGCTGCTTACATTTTGGAATTAAATATCAAATATATAAATAGAAAGGTCGTATAAATCATGGCAAAGGAAATTAAATATGGCTCAGAAGCCAGAGCAGCACTTGGAGCTGGAGTAGATAAATTAGCAAATACAGTCAGAGTAACACTTGGACCAAAAGGAAGAAACGTAGTACTTGACAAATCATACGGTGCACCACTCATCACAAACGATGGTGTTACAATCGCAAAAGAGGTTGAGCTTGAGGATGCTTTCGAGAACATGGGAGCACAGCTTGTCAAGGAAGTTGCCACAAAGACAAATGATGTAGCAGGAGACGGAACAACAACAGCTACAGTTCTTACACAGGCAATGGTTCAGGAAGGAATGAAGAACCTTGAGGCAGGAGCAAACCCAATCGTGCTTCGTCGTGGTATGAAGAAGGCAACAGACAAAGCTGTTGAGGCACTTAAGGATATGAGCCAGAAAGTAAAAGGCAAAGAGCAGATCGCTAAGGTTGCAGCTATCTCAGCAGGAGATGAGGAAGTTGGTAATCTCGTAGCAGACGCTATGGAAAAGGTTACAAACGATGGTGTTATCACAATTGAAGAGTCAAAGACAATGCAGACAGAGCTTGACCTTGTAGAAGGTATGCAGTTCGACAGAGGATACCTCTCAGCATATATGTGCACAGATATGGATAAGATGGAAGCAGTACTTGATGATCCGTATATCCTTATTACTGACAAGAAGATTTCCAACATCCAGGATATTCTTCCATTACTTGAGAAGATTGTTCAGGCCGGTGCAAGACTTCTTATCATCGCTGAGGATGTTGAGGGCGAGGCTCTTACAACACTTATCGTTAATAAGCTTCGTGGTACATTCAATGTAGTAGCTGTAAAGGCTCCCGGATATGGTGACAGAAGAAAAGCAATGCTTGAGGATATTGCAATCCTTACAGGTGGTCAGGTAATCAGCTCAGATCTTGGACTTGAGCTCAAGGATACAACAATCGATATGCTTGGCCGTGCTAAGTCAGTTAAGGTTCAGAAGGAGAATACAGTCATCGTTGATGGTGCCGGAGACAAGGATGCTATCGCAGGCAGAGTAAGCCAGATCCGTGGTCAGATTGATGAGACAACATCTGAGTTTGATAAAGAAAAATTACAGGAGCGTCTTGCCAAGATGGCAGGCGGTGTAGCAGTTATCCGTGTAGGTGCTGCAACAGAGACAGAGATGAAAGAGGCTAAGCTTCGTATGGAGGATGCCCTTAACGCTACAAGAGCAGCAGTTGAAGAGGGAATCATCGCAGGTGGTGGATCAGCATATATCCATGCATCAAAGAAGGTTGCAGAGCTTGTTGATACACTTGAGGGAGATGAGAAGACAGGTGCAAAGGTTATCCTTAAAGCACTCGAGGCTCCACTTTACTATATCGCTGCAAATGCAGGACTTGAAGGTGCAGTAATCATCAACAAGGTAAAGGAGTCAGCTCCGGGAACAGGCTTCAACGCAGCTACAGAAGAGTATGTAGATATGGTTGATAACGGAATCCTTGATCCTGTAAAGGTTACAAGAAGTGCATTACAGAATGCAACATCAGTAGCTTCAACACTCCTCACAACAGAGTCAGCAGTAGCTACAATCAAAGAGGACACTCCAGCAATGCCAGCCGGAGCCGGCGCCGGAATGGGCATGATGTAATCGTAGACAATGAGGAAAAAAGAAACCCGTGGTCACACTCGTGTGAGCCGCGGGTTTTCTTTTTGACGAATGTCCGGATATGAGCAAGTAGCACCTACTGTGCGGACCACGAATATACGGAGGCTGGTGTAAGCCAGCCGTGTCTACGATGTAAGTAAAATAACGCCACTGTCCATCAAAAACTTCTTTTCAAACAATTACACCTATGGTATAATGAGCGGTGTTGGAAAAAATACGACAACGAATATTTATATCGGAGTGAGAATTAATGAGTAAGGTTATAGTAGTTACCGATTCAAACAGCGGTATCACACCTGACGAGGCAAAGAAGCTTGGAGTTGAGGTGATTCCAATGCCTTTTTACATCGATGAGCAGATGTATTATGAGAATATCGATCTGACGCAGGAGCAGTTCTATGAGAAGCTTACGGCAGGCGGCGATATCAAGACATCTATGCCTTTGGTTGGTGATGTAACAGATAAATGGGATGAGTTTTTAAAGGAAAATGATGAGATTGTATACATTCCAATGTCATCAGGTCTTTCAAGCTCATGTGAGACAGCATATATGCTCTCGCAGGATTATGACGGCAAAGTGCAGGTAGTCAATAATCAGAGAATATCAGTTACAATGCGCCAGTCGGTTATAGATGCGAAGAACCTGGCAGAAGCAGGAAAAAATGCAGCTGAGATAAAGCAGATATTAGAGGATGCAAAGTTTGAGTCTTCCATATATATCATGGTAGATACTCTTAACTACCTCAAAAAGGGTGGTAGAATCACGCCAGCAGCGGCAGCTCTTGGCACACTTTTAAAGCTTAAACCGGTGCTTCAGATTCAGGGTGAGAAGCTTGATGCATTTGCAAAGGCACGTACCGTAAAGCAGGCAAAGAGCATCATGATAGATGCCATGAAGTCGGATTTTGAGAAGCGCTTCAATAATCCGGATGGCAGCCAGATAAATCTTGAAATGGCATACACGCATGATATTGCAGCAGCGGAGGCATTTAAGGAAGAGGTTCAGGCAGCATTTCCAAATAACGAGATAGTCATGAATCCGCTTTCACTTTCGGTCTCATGCCATATAGGGCCCGGAGCGCTTGCAATAGCCTGCTCTAAGAAGATAGAGTATTGTAATAAATAATTATTAATAGTTACAAAGCATAATAAATATACCACTAAAATCAAGCAGTAACATGGCACAATGTGTCGTGTCAGAAAATACAAGGGAGGCATGTAAAATGTCAAAGGTAGATGTAGTAATAGGATGTTTCTATGGTGATGAAGGAAAAGGTAAGGTAATTGATTACCTTGCAGCAGACGCTGATGTAGCAGTAAGATGCACAGGCGGAGACAATGCCGGTCACACAATCAAAGCAAACGGTGTTAAATATGCAATGCACCTTATTCCGTCAGGTCTCTTATCAGGACATACAATCGGAGTGATCGGAAACGGAGTAGTTTTAAATCCGCAGGTTCTTTTAGAGGAAATCAACAACTTAAAGGAGCACGGATATGATGTAGATAAATACTTAAAAATCAGTGAAAAAACGCATGTCATTTTCCCATATCACAGCAAGCTTGATGTGGCGCTTGAGAAGGTGAGAAAGGCAAAGAAAATCGGTACTACAGGAAAGGGTATCGGACCTTCATACTGCGATAAGTATGAGAGAAGCGGAATCAGAATGGAGGATTTATACGCACCTGATTTCAAGGAGCGCCTTAAGGAGCAGACAGAGCTCAAGCTTGCACTTCTTAAGGTATATGATCCTGAGACTGATTATACAAAGGAGCTTGATTTCGACAAGATGTTTGCAGAGTACAGTGACTATGCAGCACAGCTTGAGCCATATGTATGTGATACAATCACACTCTTACACAAGGCACTTGAGGATGACAAAAAGGTGGTTGTTGAGGGAGCACAGGCTACACTCCTTGACATCGACTTTGGTTCATATCCATATGTTACATCATCAAATCCTACAATCGGTGGCATCCTTACAGGAACAGGTCTTTCTGCTTCAGATATCGGAAATGTATACGGTGTCATCAAGGCATACTCAAGCCGTGTAGGTGAGGGACCATATGTGACAGAGCTTCTTGACGCAACCGGAGACAGAATCCGTGAGCTCGGACATGAGTACGGCACCACAACAGGCCGCCCGAGAAGATGCGGATGGTTAGATCTTGTCACCTTAAAATATGCCAAGCGTCTTAACGGACTTACAGCACTTTCTGTAAACCATCTCGACACAATCGGCAAGTTTGATACAATAAAAGTCTGCATCGGCTACGATGTAAACGGTGAGGTAACAGAGGACTTTACCACAAATCTCAAGGTTTTAAACAACGCAAAGCCTGTATATGAGGAGCTAAAAGGCGGCTGGGGAGATGAAATTGCAAGCTGTAAGACTTTCGAGGAGCTTCCTGAGAATGCACAGAAATACATCAGCTTCATAGAGAAATACATCGGAGTACCTGTTAAGTTCATCGGAACAGGTGCTGACAGAGAAGCTATGATTGTGCGCGCAGACAATTAGTACAGCTAAAATATCATAGTATTAAAATTATAAATAATGTACAAAAGAGTGTTCAGAATTCACAAATTGAACACTCTTTTTTTATACTCTGATGTCATAATAATTTAGGAAGGAGCATTACTGTGATAGAAATTAGTAATCTCGTAAAGAAATATGGCGACCATATGGCCGTAGATCATCTTTCGCTGACTGTTGAGCCGGGAAAGATATACGGACTTTTGGGACCAAACGGCGCCGGAAAGTCAACCACCATGAATATTGTTACCGGATATATTGGTGCTGATGGTGGAACAGTAAAGATAAACGGCTATGATATATTTGCACAGCCTGAGGAGGCAAAAAAATGTATCGGATACCTGCCGGAGATACCACCGCTTTATGTGGATATGACGGTATATGAGTATCTCAAATTTGTAGCAGAGCTCAAAAAGCTCGACAGGAAAAAGAGAAAAGAAATGATAGCAGATGCCATGGACATGACCGGCATCACGGAGGTGAAAAACCGTCTCATAAAGAACCTTTCCAAGGGCTACAGACAAAGAGTGGGTTTCGCCCAGGCACTGCTTGGCTACCCGGAAATCATCATACTGGATGAGCCTACAGTTGGACTTGATCCAAAGCAGATAATAGAGATTCGTGAGCTTATTAAAAAGCTTGGAGAAAATCATACGGTGATACTTAGCTCGCATATTTTAAGTGAGATAAGTGCAGTGTGTGATCATGTGTTTATCATATCAAAGGGTAAGCTTGTAGCAAGTGATGCCACAGAGAACCTGATTAATCTTATGTCAAAGAACCAGGAAATTAACCTTGTCCTCAAATCAGATGAGATTGGTGCAAGAGGAATGCTTGAGAAGATAGTAAATGTTGATAAGGTCACATTTGAAAAGTCTGAGGAAGAGAAAACAGTGAAGGCTAAGGTTATAGCAAAAGCAAACTGCGATATACGTGAGGAAATATTTGAGCTTGCAAGTGCAATGCATATGCCAATCCTTGAGATGCATACTGTTGTGAAGTCACTCGAGGACGTATTCCTTGAGCTTACAGGGGAAGGAGATGAGAAATAATGCTTGCAATATTTAAAAGAGAATTCAAATCATATTTCCAAAACGTTATAGGATGGCTGTTTGTTGCAGCACTTCTTGCAGTGTATGGTCTATATTTTTATGTATACAATCTGAAAAACGGTTATCCGTATATCTCATATGATTTAAAGGGAATCGGTTTTATTATGATGATTGCAGTGCCAATTCTCACGATGAGATCGCTTTCTGATGAGAAAAAGACAAAGACAGATCAGCTTATGCTGACATCGCCTGTATCTGTCGGAAGGATTGTAGCAGGAAAATATTTTGCAATGGCAGCAGTATACACCATAGTCATAGCGCTTTTTGCACTTTCACCGCTCGTGTTGTCAATTTACGGCAAGGTGGCGCTCAGTGAAGCGTATGTGGCTTTGTTTGGCTACTGGCTTTACGGTTTATCATGCATCGCCGTGGGACTTTTTATATCGTCCATATCTGAGAGTGTGATAATATCTGCAATACTTACATTTACGGCATTATTCCTCTCATACATGATGCAGTCCATCACAGGGCTCATCTCGTCAAGTGGGAATCTGCTCACAAAGGTGCTTAATTGCTTTGATTTGTACACACCATTTGAGAATTTTGTAAGTGGCTGCTTTAGTGTCACATCGGCAGCTTATTATGTGACGGTTATCCTGCTTTTATGCTTCCTTACGACGCAGTCTATCCAGAAGAGAAGATGGGCATTTTCAAAGAAGATGATAGGCACAGGGGCATTTTCAGCAGGAATGATTGTCGTAATGTGTGCAATTTGTGTGGTTGTAAATCTTGTGGTGACAGCGCTTCCTGCCAAGTACACATCAATTGACTGTTCGGCTACAAAGCTGTACTCGCTCACAAACGATACAAAGGACAGGGTAAGTAAGCTTGATGAGGATATCACAATCTATGTTTTGAATTCCAAGAAATCAAAGGATGCAAAGATAGATGAGACAATCAACAGATACAAGGATCTTTCGAGTCATATAAAGGTAAAATATGTAGACCCGGCGACAAGCCCGAAGTTTTATCAGGATTACACAGACACGACACCTACCACAAACAGCCTTATCATCGAGAGCAAAAACCGTTCAAAGGTGATTGATTACAATGATATATATGAATATGACAGCTCTTCATATTATTACGGATACCAGTCGCAGTCTAGCATCACAGGCTATGATGCCGAGGGACAGATTACAAGTGCTATAGAGTATGTCACAATGGATGCAGATGAGCTCCCGGTAATTTATCAGATAACAGGACACAATGAAACGGAAATAGGAAGCAATTTCCAGAGTGTTGTAAGCAAGGCAAATGCAAATCTTAAGAGTTTAGAGCTCTTTAACGAGGAAAAGGTGCCGGAAGATGCAACAGCCATTATCATTAATTCCCCGACTGTTGATTTCAACGAGGAAGACGCTCAGAAGGTGATTGATTATTTAAATGGCGGTGGAAAGGCACTGATTGTCGGCTGCTACGCATATAATGACGAGCTTGCAAACTTTAACAAGATACTTTCGGCTTACAATGTCAGCTTCAAGACCGGTGTGATAGCTGAAAATGACAGCTCAAAATATTATCAGAATCCTCTCTACCTGCTTCCAACGGTTGAGACGACAGATTACACCTCAGATGCAACAGACGGATATGTATTCCTGGCAGGAAGCTGTGCAATCAATTATCCTGAGGATACAGATGATGTGACATATACAAAGCTGCTTTCTACATCAGACAGCGCAGTTTTAAAGAAGGACTGGAAGAATATCACCACATCGAAGGCAGAGGACGCTGATGAGAACGGACCGTTTACTACAGGTCTTGCTGTAAATGATTCAAGCACCGGCGCATCGATTGTTGTGTTTGGTACGCCTTATGTGGTTGATGATTCATATGACAATGCCGTTTCCGGCAACAATGCAGACATGTTCAAGGATGTTATCACATCAATGACCGGAAATGTTGAGCTTGCATCAAGTGTGATACCGGTGAAGGATTACACCTTAAGCAATATCACTATAAATACGCTGCAGGCGGTTGTTACGGGACTTATCATAATGATAGCTGTACCAATACTGCTTATTATCATAGGAATCGTTGTATGGGCAATGAGGAGAAAGAAGTAGATTACAGGTAAACGCGTATAAGAAATAGGAGAAAAACGCTATGCTTGGTGAGTACTATATCAAGGTAAATGATGATGTATATCTTTCAGGTACCACAATCCTAGGAATAATTCCGGATTCTATAGATGATATGATTGCAACTAAAGACAGTGAGAGTACTGAGACTGAAAGTGAGTAGCAATGGATTAATAGTTTAAAAATGATAACTTTTAAGAAATAGTTCATCTTTTTTTTATGAAATAGGTATTGAAATCGTGCTTATGTTGTACCATTATAATGATTAAAGGGTCAAAATGTATCATTATTATGATGTAGAATAATGAGGAAAAACGGTGAATAGCATGAATCAGATGAACAAAGACAGCAACAGCATAAATATCACGGGCCTTACCGATGAAGAGGTAAGGCAGAGAGTGGAGGAAGGACTTACCAACAGAGCTGATATATCTACAGACAAGACAACAAAGGAAATTGTGATTTCAAACGTTTTCACATATTTTAACCTTATATTTCTTGTCATAACGATACTTCTCATAATGGTAGGTTCTTTCAGAAATCTGACATTTCTGCCTATAATTATTGGAAATACGGTAATCGGAATCGTTCAGGAAATCCGCGCAAAAAAGACTCTTGAGAAAATGAGTTTACTGAATGCTCCGCATGCGGATGTTATCAGAAACGGCAGCGTAAAGCAGATTAGTACGGATGAACTTGTAAAGGATGATGTGATTTTGCTTACCGCAGGAAAGCAGATTTGTGCGGATGCGGTTGTGATATCCGGAAATATACAGGTAAATGAATCACTGCTAACAGGTGAAGCTGATGAGGTAGAAAAGACAGAGGGCAGCACTCTCATGTCGGGAAGCTTTGTTGTATCGGGAGAGTGCTATGCACGGCTTGAAAAGGTCGGTAATGAATCATATATCTCAAAGCTGAGCCTTGAGGCAAAATCAATGGGCGGCAAGGAGCAGTCAGAGATGATACGCTCCATTAATTTGATTGTCAAATGGGTTGGCATAGTTATTATTCCGATTGGGCTTATATTGTTCTGGCAGAGCCATTTTGTGAATGGCGAGTCTATCACAAAGAGCGTTACATCGACAGTTGCAGCGATTATAGGAATGATACCGGAGGGCTTATATCTGCTGACCACAGTGGCGCTTGCCTTAAGCACTATGAAGCTTGCAAGGAAAAAGGTTTTGCTTCATGATATGAAAAGTATTGAGACGCTTGCGCGTGTGGATGTGCTTTGTGTGGATAAAACGGGCACAATTACTGAGCCTGATATGAAGCTTAAGGAAATTTTTCTCTGTAAAAACAGTGGAGCAGATGGCACACAGACAGCTTTGACATTAGATGAGCTTAAGAGTCTTATTTTAGATTATGCAAATGCCTCGGTTGACAACAATGCGACTATGCTCGCACTAAAAGCATATGCAGCGGAAGCTTTGACAAATAATACATCTGCACTGCATCGTACAGCGGTTTCACAGCAGGCATTTTCGTCGAGCCTCAAATATGGCAGCGTTACCTTTTCTGATGGAACATATCTGCTCGGAGCACCGGAGTTTATCATGCACGAAGACTTTGCGCGCATTGAGGAAGAAATCATACCATACGCTGACAAAGGTGACAGAGTACTTTTGTTTGCAAGGTATGATGGAGAAAACGTGGAGAATGGCATAAATGGCAGCGTTACTCCGCTTGGATTTGTGGCACTTGCCAATCCTATCAGAGAGAATGCGGTAAAGACCTTTGAATATTTCAAGAGTCAGGGTGTTGCGATAAAGGTTATTTCAGGTGACAATCCGCGTACTGTTTCAAGGATTGCCATACAGGCAGGAATTGAAAGTGCAGAAAGCTTTGTCGATGCGGCTACACTTGATACTGAGGATAAAATAGCCGATGCAGTAAATAAATATACTGTATTCGGACGAGTGACACCAAAGCAGAAGAAACAGCTTGTAAAGGCTTTACAGGCTAAAGGTCATACAGTTGCGATGACCGGAGACGGAGTCAACGATATACTTGCCATGAAGGATGCCGACTGCAGTGTGGCTATGGCATCGGGAAGTGAGGCGGCAGCCCAGGCAGCCCAGGTTGTCCTTTTGGACTCTGATTTTGCACATATGCCGGATGTGGTATATGAGGGACGCAGGGTGGTAAACAATATCCAGCGCTCAGCCAGTCTGTTTCTTGTGAAAAATATATTCTCACTGTTACTTTCACTGTTTTCAGTTATTCTTATGGTTACGTATCCGCTTGAGCCGGCACAGGTATCGCTCATCAGTATGTTTACCATAGGAGTACCGGGATTCTTATTGGCACTGGAGCAGAATAAGGACAGGATAAAGGGGCACTTTATCACCAATGTCATGCTAAAGGCACTGCCGGGTGGACTTACGGATGTAATAGCTGTCGGAGCGCTTGTCGTATGCGGAGAAGTATTTTGTATATCAGATGCAAGCATAGGAACGATAGCGACGCTTGTACTTTCGGTAGTGGGCTTCATGATTCTCTTTAAAATCAGTGAGCCACTCAATGGAATGAAATATGCTGTTATTATCGGAAATATAGCAGGTCTGGTATTTTCGGGTTTCTTCTTAAAGAAACTGTTTGCACTGACAGATTTGTCAAATATATGTATTCTTCTCATGATAGTGTTTGGCTTTGCGGCTGAGTCACTGTTTAGGAATCTGACACTTCTGGTTGAGAAAATGAGAGGCTCATACGAGAAAAAGAAGGGCTTCAATGTCTGATATTAAAAATCTGCATGGCACCATAGGTGTGTGGCAGCTTAGGACCAGGGGCCTTTCTTGATGGGCACGACAGATTTTTACAGTTCGCGCAGGTATTACAGAGCTCTTTGATATTTTTCTGCTTTTGTGAGTCAAGCTTTATTATGAGGGCGGCTGTCTTAAGTGGCTTGAGCATATTTGAACCGGTGAGATGTATACCATCAGGGCTTACGTGCTCAAAAATCTCAGGCAGCAGCTCAAGCGGATATTCATCGCCTAAAAATGACAGCTCAATGGCATAAAGAGAGCTTTCTTCTTCGACAGCCTTTGCAAACTGCTCATATGCGTTTGACAAAAGCATGAGGCTTAAACAGTCAGCTATGTATGCTTCCTCAAGCTGCTCATGGTTTAAATACAGCTCTGACAGCTCGTCTGCACCGTTTCCGAGTGTCACGAGGCCGTAGGCATAGTGTGCCAGGGATACCCCGGGCAAATCCTGTTTTATGGAATAATATGCAAAGGCATCCACCAAGGGAAGCATTGCGGTGTATATTGCCCGGATAAGCAGCAGTTTATCGTTATCAAAATGAAAACGGCTGCAGAATTCCTTCCAGTCTTTAGATGATAATTCAGGTGTGATTTTGCGTTTCATGGTTTTTTGGTTACATCATCAGATTCTTTATCATCAGAACCCTTTAAAAGTCTGTATACAAATGAATACGTCCAGATAAGCACCGGGATAATGATAGTTGCGGCAACGGCAGCCTTCCAGTAGCGCATGTCACTTGTGTGATCGAGCACAGTGGCAACAAATGCCACAACATATAAAAGTAATAAAAGGATGGCGCCAATCAGTGCCAGAATACGTTTTGTCTTTTTCATGAATTGTTCTCCGTGGTTTTTGAATAGTTATTTAATAATTATAATATAAAAAAACAAAATTGACGTCAAGCTGTTATTTTGGTATAATACATCCATATGTGAAGTTGAGGCTGTTTGGTCTCATATCAGTTTATAAAAGATAAAGGTGGTAGTAAAAATGGCTTTATTAGAAGAGTGGCACAAGATTGCCTACAATGACAAAGCAGATCAGGGAGAGTTACAGCGTTTTTGGCAGCATTATTTCCTCTTGGAGAAGGGTGTATATGAGAAGCTCCTTGCAAATCCGGATGAGGCAGTAGAGGGAACAGTCAAAGAGCTTGCTGAGAAATATGAGTTATCAATCATGGAGATGACAGGCTTCTTAGACGGAATCAATGACAGCCTTGTCACCCCAAACCCAATTGAGGAGATGGATGAGGACACAAAGGTAAGCCTTGCATTCGATAAAGAAAAGCTTTATAAGAACATGGTAGATGCAAAGGCAGACTGGCTTTACAATCTCCCGGCATGGGATGAAATCTTTGACGCAGAGACAAAGCATGCGCTTTACCTCGAGCAGAAGAAGTCAGGAACAGTGGTAGTAGGTAAGAAAATCGGCCGAAATGACCCATGTCCATGCGGTTCAGGCAAGAAATATAAAAAATGTTGCGGAAAAAATGCATAAAGTACTTTACAGATTAGAAAAATAAGTATATTATCATTTTTTGAAAGGAACATTAGCATAATAACAATACGTTGAAGAGCACAGTAAGTATATTAAAAGCAGCAGAGAGGGAAGCCTTGGAAGACGAGAATCAAAGTCCAAAGAGTGGTGAAAGCTCCCCGGTGGATGATATACCGAACACCAGCTTGGAGTGGCTCCAATAAAGCCCGGTGACACCGTTATAGTCAAATGAGTTTCTGTCGGATACAGACAAGCAGTATGTTTTCAGGCGGAAAGAATGTGGGTGGAACCACGGTAACAAAGCTTATCGTCCCCGATGTCGCAGCAATGCGGTGTCGGGGATTTTTATATTAAAAATAAAGGAGAGATAACCATGAAGATAACATTGAAGGATGGCTCATCAAAAGAGTACAGCGAAGCAAAAAGCGTATATGAAATCTCAAAGGATATAAGCGAGGGACTTGCAAGAGTAGCCTGTGCAGGAGAGGTTGACGGAGAAATTGTTGACTTAAGAACAGTTCTTGACAAGGACTGCACACTCAATATAATCACAGCAAGTGATGAGGAAGGACTTCGTGTCATCAGACATACAGCATCACACGTGCTGGCACAGGCAGTAAAGAATCTGTTCCCGGATGCAAAAATCACAATCGGACCGGCAATTGACGATGGTTTCTACTATGATTTCGATTCACAGCCATTCTCAAGAGAGGATCTCGATGCACTTGAGGCAGAGATGAAGAAAATCATCAAACAGGGTCATGAGATAACAAGATTTACACTCCCTAGAGAGGAAGCAATCAAATTCATGAAGGAAAAGGATGAGCCGTACAAGGTAGAGCTTATCGAGGAGCTTCCTGAGGGTGAGGAGATTTCATTCTATGATCAGGGTGGATTTGTAGATTTATGTGCAGGACCACATCTTATGAGCACAAAGGGAGTAAAGGCTTTCAAGCTCACAGCATCATCAATGGCATACTGGAGAGGTGATTCAAACAAGGCAAGACTCCATCGTATCTACGGAACAGCCTACAATAAGAAAGAGGATTTAAAGGCACATCTTGAGAGAATGGAGGAGGCTAAGAAGCGTGATCACAATAAGCTTGGCCGTGAGATGGAGCTTTTCACAACAGTAGATGTAATCGGACAGGGACTCCCGCTTATGATGCCAAAGGGCACAAAGATGATTATGAAGTTGCAGAGATGGATTGAGGACCTCGAGGATAAGGAGTGGGGCTATGTGCGTACAAAGACACCACTCATGGCAAAATCAGACCTGTACAAGATTTCAGGACACTGGGATCATTATCTTGACGGCATGTTTGTTCTCGGAGATCCTGAGAAGGACGGCGAGGAAGAGGTTATGGCACTTCGCCCGATGACATGTCCGTTCCAGTATTATGTATACAAGGCAAAGCAGCACTCATACAGAGATCTGCCTTACAGAATGGGTGAGACATCCACACTGTTTAGAAACGAGGATTCGGGAGAGATGCACGGACTGACACGTGTCAGACAGTTTACTATCTCAGAGGGTCACAATGTTATCCGTCCTGACCAGTGTGAGGAGGAGCTCAAGGCATGCTTCAATCTTAACAGATATGTCCTTAAGGTGCTGGGACTCGAGAATGATGTGACATACCGTCTTTCAAAATGGGATCCAAAGAACACAGAAAAGTATTTAGGAGATGATGAGTACTGGAACTCAACACAGGAGGTTCTTCGTAACATCCTTATTGAGGAAAATGTTCCTTTTGTTGAGGCCGATGGCGAGGCTGCATTCTACGGACCAAAGATTGATATCCAGGCCAAGAACGTATACGGTAAAGAGGATACCATGGTAACAATACAGCTCGACTGTGCTATTGCTGAGAATTTTGATCTGTACTATATTGATCAAAACGGCGATAAAATCCGTCCATACATCATCCACCGTACATCACTCGGCTGCTATGAGCGTACACTTGCATGGCTTATCGAGCACTACGCAGGCAAGTTCCCTACATGGCTCTGCCCTGAGCAGGTAAGAGTACTTCCTATCTCAGAGAAGTATGCTGATTATGCTAAAAAGGTAGCAGATGAGCTTAAGCGCAATGATGTCGATGTGACAGTTGACAACAGAGCTGAGAAGATCGGATACAAGATCAGAGAGGCTCGTATGGATAAGCTTCCATATATGCTTGTTGTCGGAGCTGACGAGGAGGCAGACGGCACAGTATCGGTAAGAAGCCGTTTTGAAGGAAATGAGGGTGTTAAGCCATTTTCAGATTTCATCGACCAGATTTGCAAGGAAATCCGTACAAAGGAAATCAGAGTGGAGCTTCCGGAAGAGGAAAAACACAGATAATTAATTAAAAAGCATAAAAAAAATCAATCAGGACATACTAGCCTATGCATAAGCAAAGGAGGCAAAAGTATGACAAGACTTGATTGTAATGTTGAAAAATGTGCGTATAATGCAGATAACTGCTGTAAGCTCAGAGAAATCGATGTGAAAGGAACTAAGGCAAAGAAAGCCTGCGATACACAGTGTGGCAGCTTTTCAAACAAGGCCTGTGACTGTGAGGTATCTGCAGAGTTAGCTATTCACAAGGAGACAGATGTGCACTGTGATGCGGCAAAGTGTAAGTACAATGATCACAATAGCTGCATGGCCAATCAGATTGGCATCAAGAAAAACTGTACACCAAACAAGTGCAGTACAGAGTGTGCAAGCTTTGAGTGTCAGGCGTAGACTAAGAAGCGCATAATGACAGTTGCCCGGAGTATCAGGTTTATGGTGCTCCGGGTACATATATTTTCGTAATTTGTGATTGCTGCTGTATATATTATGGTGTGACAGACAGCAATTACAGTCAGGAAAGGAAAAATATGGATTATAATATAAATTTCCCACATCTTCATATATATCTGCAGCATGTGATAAAGAGCATATCAATAGGAAGCTTTGGTATTGCGATGTATGGCATAATAATAGCATGTGGTATGCTTGCGGGGCTGGGCGTGGCCTGCTATGTGGCTAAAAAATCAGGACAAAATCCTGATACATACTTTGATCTGGCACTTGTGGCAATCATATGCTCGGTGATAGGCGCAAGAATATACTATGTGGTATTCAGGTGGGATTTGTACAAGGATGACCTGCTTAGCATATTCAATATCAGGCAGGGAGGACTGGCAATTTACGGAGGAGTGATAGCAGCAATTATCACCACATTCGTTTTTGCAAAGGTCAGAAAGCTGTCGTTTCCACTGTTGTGTGATACGGCGGGGCTTGGACTGATACTGGGACAGGCGATTGGCCGATGGGGAAACTTTTGCAACAGGGAGGCATTTGGCGATTATTATGACGGACTTTTTGCCATGCAGCTTCCGGTATCAGCTGTCAGGACATCGGATTTGACTGAAAAGCTTATGTCACATACAACTGTGATAGACGGAGTGGAGTATATCTCGGTGCATCCTACATTTTTGTATGAATCCTTTTGGAACCTGTGCTTATTTATTTTGTTGATGCTTTATTTTAAGCACAGAAAGTTTGACGGAGAGGTGTTTCTTCTATATTTACTAGGCTATGGTATAGGAAGATTCTGGATAGAAAGCCTGCGTACAGACCAGCTTCTCATCCCGCATATCAATTATCCGGTGTCTATGGCACTTGCCGCCACTTTGGTGGCAGTATCAGCCATATGGATAGGTATTGTCAGATATAAGCAGATGAAAATGGGCAAAATGGTGGACACTCCACCACAATCCTCCACTAAAGAGTAAATTTCATATGTATTTTATAAAAAAGACGCAAAGTCCACGAAAAGACTGAACGTCTTTTTTGTTGCTTTTTTATGGTAATTTGGCTTAAAGCCTTGATTTTGTAGGCTGTTAGGTGTAATATTGTAAACAAGTGGTGGAAAGTGGAGCAAAATACCATATAAGTGGAGTGAAGTGGTGGAAAGCTTCAAAATAAGGAAAAGGAGGATGGATGCCATGTTCATGGGCGAATATAATCATTCAATAGACGCCAAGGGCCGTATGATTGTCCCGGCGAAGTTCCGTGAACAGCTTGGTAATGAGTTCGTAGTTACCAAGGGCTTAGATGGCTGTCTGTTCGTCTATTCCAACGAAGAATGGCATCGCATTGAGGAAAATCTTCGCGACAAACCACTCACATCAAGAGAAGCAAGAAAATTTATGAGATTCTTTTTTGCAGGAGCAGCCACCTGTGAGGTGGACAAGCAGGGCAGAATCCTCTTACCGGCGAACTTAAGAGAATACGCAGGTATAGATAAGGAAGTAGTATCTGTCGGAGTATACAGCAGAGTAGAAATCTGGAGCAAGGACAGATACCTTGAAAACTCTGATTTTGACGATATGGATGAGATAGCAGATCATATGGCAGAGCTTGGCATAGGAATTTGATTTTAAATGGAGAGACCACATGGAATTTAAGCATTATTCAGTCTTAAGGGACGAGACAATTGAAAATTTAAACATCCGTCCTGACGGGATATATGTGGATGGTACTCTCGGAGGAGCCGGGCACTCATATGAGATAGCAAAGAGACTTTCGGACAAGGGCAGGCTGATAGGCATAGATCAGGATGCAGATGCCATAAAGGCGGCAGGAGAGAGACTTGCGGAGTTTGGAGACAGGGTAACGATAGTAAGAAGCAATTATTCTGATATGAAGAATGTGCTTCATTCACTCGGAATTGAAAAGGTGGATGGTATTATGCTGGATCTTGGAGTGTCATCCTTCCAGCTTGATACACCAAAGAGAGGCTTTACCTACAGGAGTGAGGATGCACCGCTTGATATGCGTATGGATGACAGAAATGCCCTTACTGCAAGGGATATAGTAAATACCTACAGCGAAAATGATCTGTACCGTATCATCAGGGATTACGGTGAGGACAAGTTTGCAAAGAATATTGCAAAGCACATTGTAGCAGCAAGACAAAAGCAAGAGATAACGACAACAGGAGAGCTCAACGAGATAATAAAGGCAGCGATACCCCAAAAGGTCAGAGCTACCGGTGGGCACCCATCGAAGAGAACATATCAGGCTATAAGAATTGAACTGAATCATGAGCTTGATGTGCTAAGGGACAACCTGGATGACATGATAGAGTTACTTAATCCTGGCGGCAGGATATGTATAATCACATTCCACTCGCTTGAGGACAGAATAGTAAAATCCAATTTCAAAAAAAACGAAAATCCATGTACATGTCCACCGAGTTTTCCGGTATGTGTATGCGGTAATAAATCGAAGGGAACGGTTATCACAAGAAAACCTATCCTTCCGTCAGAAAAGGAACTTGAAGAGAATTCACGCTCGAAGAGTGCAAAGCTTCGTGTGTTTGAAAAGAATGATTTGTAGAATGACAGCAAAAGGAGCAGCTAAATGAATAAAACTACTTATTATATAAATGGGAATGCCGTAAGAGAGCTTGACGAGGCAGCACCGGTCAGAAGACCACAGAAATCGACAAGAGAGCTTGAGGAAATAAGAAGAAAGAAAAACAGAAGAACATCTGCAAGAAGAAATCAGGAGAGAGCACTCTCAATGAACAGGGCATTTGTAGCCTTTCTCACAGCGTGTGTGGCAGCTTCAGCCTTTGTATCTGTTTCACTTATTCAGATAAGGTCAAATGTGACACAGCAGATGAAGGAGGTTGCAGCACTTGAGAGCCAGATAAATGATATGAAGGCTGATAATGATGCCAGATACAAGCAGATTACTACATCTGTCGATTTAAATGCAATCAAGGATGCAGCTATCAACAGACTTGGCATGAAATATGCTTCACAGGATCAGATAGTTTATTACTCAATTGATAAGAACAACTATATGGATCAGTACAGTGATATCCCTGAATAAATTGGAGGAATCATATTGGCAGCCAGGACAAGAAAAAGACCGGTAAGAAAAATCGGACGCAAAATGAAAACAAAGCTGTTTGCGTTGTTTATGTTAATAGTTGTAGCCATGCTTGGACTCATTGGCAGGCTGATGTTTATTGAATATACAAGCGGAGACGCATATACTAAAAAGGTACTATCATTACAGTCATATGACAGCAAAACAATACCGTTTCAGAGAGGAAATATTGTAGATTCAAACGGCACAGTGCTTGCTACGAGTGTGGCTGTTTATAATGTTGTACTTGATTGCTCGGTTATGACAAGCAAGAAAGAGTATATAACTTCGACGATAGATGCACTGACACAGTGCTTTCCGGATTTAGACAGGGCAACACTTGAGGATTATGCAAATAACAGCAAGGATAACAAATATATTGTACTGTTAAAAAAGCTGTCATATGATGCAATTCAGCCATTTGTACAGCTGCAGGATGCAACAGACGAAAAGGGCAATCTGAAGAACCCAAACATCAAGGGTGTGTGGTTTGAGACAGAGTATCAGAGAAATTATCCGTTTAAAACACTGGCAAGCTCGGTTATCGGCTTTACCTCCGCCGGAAATGTAGGTACAACCGGGCTCGAAAACTATTACAATGACACTTTAAATGGTGTAAATGGCAGGGAGTACGGCTATCTGAATGCAGACAATGATTTCCAGAAGACAGTAATTGCTGCACAAAACGGAAATACACTGTACACAACTATAGACGCAAATATCCAGTCGATTGTTGAGGATAAGATAAAACTGTTCTCAGATACTTATGCAAATAATGCAAGAGAAGGACTTGGCGCAGAAAATATTGCAGTAGTTATAGAAAATCCTAAAAATGGTGAGATACTGGCCATGGCGAATTATCCGAATTTTGATTTGAACAATCCAAGGGATATGAGTGCATATTACAGCGAGGAACAGCTTGCGGCATTTAAAAAGGACAGTACTCAGGAGATGGATGCACTAAATAAGCTGTGGCAGAACTTCTGTGTTACACATACATATGAGCCGGGGTCTGTACAGAAGCCTTTTACCGTGGCATGTGGACTGGATACAGGCACACTCACTACTGATATGACATTTTTATGTGATGGATACGAGATGTTTGGCAGTGAAAAGGTATCATGCGTCAACCGTAGCGGACATGGCATAGAGACACTTGAAAAGGCACTCATGGATTCATGTAATGATGCACTCATGCAGATGTCATATAAGATTGGTGCAGAAAATTTTCTGTATTATCAGAGTGTATTTGGCTTTGGTCAAAAGACAGGTGTTGACCTGCCGGGTGAGGCAAATACATCAACGCTCATGTATACACTCGACAATATAAAGCCTGTCGATTTAGCGACAAACGTATTCGGACAGAACTATAACTGTACCATGATAGAGATGGTCAGTGCATTTTCTTCACTGGTGAATGGCGGCAATTATTATCAGCCGCACGTAGTAAAGAAAATCGCAGATGACAACGGCAATACAGTAAAGACAATTGAGCCTACACTGCTAAAAAAGACAGTGTCAGAGAATACAAGTGCGACACTTAAAAACTACCTGCAGAACGTAGTTGCAAACGGAACCGGTAAGGTGGCAAAGGTTGACGGATACTCAATGGGAGGCAAGACAGGAACAGCGCAGATGTATGATGAGATAACGCACCTTAGAAAGAAGGGCAGCTATCTTGTATCATTTATAGGCTGTGTGCCTGCGCAGGATCCGCAGCTTGTTATTTACACTGTAATCGACCAGCCGAATGTACAGGATCAGCCTCACAGTAACTATGCACAGAACCTGACCAGAGAGATATTAAAGGAAGTACTTCCGTATATGAATATATACCCTGATGAGGAGCAGACCGGTGTAAATGCTGACCTTACGATAACAGGCGCAAATCCTCCGACAGGAGAAAAGGTCACCCAGGAGGGTGAGCAGGGCGAATAGAGAATAGCCTCAATATTTTTTGCATATATTAGTGTAAAAATATTGAGGCATTTTTGTTTATGATACTTAACAATACGCGCTACAGAAGAAAAATATGCGTATTTTGCAGTATACTGACAGCTGTTCTTATCGCCTTGTGTTTCAGGCTGTTTTATCTCATGATAGTAAAAGGCGATTATTACAGTAAAAAGGCAAGTGCGCTTCAGGAAAGAGAGCGTGATATTGCAGGAATACGCGGAGATATAGTGGATAGAAATGAAAGGATAATAGCGACAAATGAAACTGCATATAACATAAGCGTTATACACAATCAGATAACCGACAAGGAAGCAGTCATCTCTGTTTTAAGCAGTGAGCTTTCGATTGACGAAAAGACTATCCGCAGTAAGGTGGATAAGGTTACATCCATTGAAAAAATAAAGAACAATGTCTCTAAAAAAACAGGCGATAAAATACTATCATATGGCTTGGCAGGGGTAAAGGTTGACGAGTCAAGTGTCAGGTACTATCCGCTTAATGAGTTGTTTTCAAAGGTTATAGGCTTTGCAGGAGCAGATGGTCAGGGTGTTGTTGGGCTTGAGACCACATATGATGAAATTCTGCGTGGCACACCCGGGAGGATATACACTGTATGTGATGGCAGAGGTGTGGAGGTGAAGGGCTATAAGGAGAGAAGAGAAGCTCCCCAAAAAGGAGACACACTTGTCACTACACTCGACATAAATATACAAAGAGTATGTGAGAAAAATGCAATGATGGCATATGCACAAAACCTGGCAGACAGTGTGAGTATAATTGCATTAAACCCTAAAAATGGAGAAATATATGCCATGACCGACTACCCGGAATATAATTTGAATGATCCTTTTTCATGTGAAAACCATGATGAAGCCTGGAGAAACGGCTGTGTAAGTGATACATATGAGCCCGGTTCCGTATTCAAGATAATTACGGCAGGAATCGCACTGGAGGAGGATGTGGTGAGCCTTGATGACCGCTTTTACTGCCCGGGTTATATTACTGTGGAGGACAGACGCATACACTGCCATAAGAGAACAGGACATGGAAGTGAGACCTTTGTGCAGGGAATACAGAATTCATGCAATCCGGTCTTTATTGATTTAGGCCTTAGAATAGGCAGTGAGAGGTATTATGCTGATTTCATGAGGTTTGGTCTGCTTGATAAGACAGGTATTGATTTGCCGGGAGAGGCCGCCACCATAATGCATCAGCCTGATAAGATAGGTCAGGTGGAGCTTGCAACAATTTCATTTGGACAGTCATTCCAGCTCACACCCATCGAGCTTATGACAACAGTATCATCGCTTATAAATGGTGGTAACAGAATAACTCCTCATATAGGTAAGGAGATTCATGGCACCGAAGGTACGGTAAAGGAGGTGCTGTCCTTTGAACAGACGTCAGGTATATGCAGTGAAGAGACCTCTGATACACTGCGAAAGCTTTTGGAGGGCGTGGTAGCAGAGGGCTCAGGAAAAAATGCAAAGGTTGAAGGTTATGCGATAGGAGGAAAGACTGCTACATCGCAGACACTTCCGAGAAGTGACAATGTATATATAGCCTCGTTCCTTGGGTTTTATCCGGTGGATGATCCGGCACTTATGGTGCTTGTGAAAATAAATAATCCAAAGGGCGGTGCGTACTATGGCGGAACAATCGCTGCACCGGTTGCAGCTGAAATATTTAGGGAAATCATACCGTATGCACAGGAGATAGGAGTGTGTAACTGATTTACGGGCTCTTGCGAAATAGAACTAAATAACGTATACTATAATTTAATGATTAAGGCAGTCGTTTGGACAATTTGATTTGTTAAACATATCCATACGGATGGCTGCAATAAAAGATGGAGGAATAAAAATGAGCTTACAAGGAAAAAAGGTACTTGTTGTCGGAACAGGAAAGAGTGGCATTGCAGCGACAGAGCTTTTGTGCGCAAATGGCATCGATACAGTATTGTTTGATGGAAATAAAGAACTGGATTCAAAAACACTTTATGAGAAAGCACCAAAGCTTAAGGAGGTGCCGCTTATTTTAGGCGACCTGACAGATGAACAGATTGATGAGTTTGATGTGGCTGTGCTAAGTCCGGGAGTACCAACAGACATTCCTATGGTCAATTCCTTACGTGACAGGGGCGTTAAAATATGGGGTGAGATAGAGCTTGCATACACATTTGGGGCAGGTGAGATCATCGCTATCACAGGAACCAACGGAAAGACGACCACTACAGCTCTGACAGGTGAGATAATGAAGAATTACTTTAAGGATGTGAGAGTGGTAGGAAATATCGGAATCCCTTATACATCAATGGTCACAGGAAGCACCGGTGAGACAGTAACGGTTGCAGAGATTTCAAGCTTCCAGCTCGAGACAATAGATACCTTTAAGCCACATGTAAGCGCAATTTTAAATATCACACCCGATCACCTGAATCGACACCATACTATGGAAAATTACATCAGGGCAAAGGAGGATATCACAAAAAATCAGACAGCAGATGATTACTGCGTGTTAAATTACGAGGACGAGGTGCTTAGAGATTTTGCAGCAGAGTGCCCTGCTAAGGTTATATTTTTCAGCAGTAGGTCTGAGCTTTCAGAGGGCTTTTATCTGGACGGAGACATCATCATATACGCACACGACGGTGTACGCGATGAGGTAATTGATGTAAACGAGCTGAATCTCCTTGGAAAGCATAATTTTGAGAATGTGATGGCAGCGTGTGCCATGTCTATAAGCTTTGGGGTACCGATGGATAAGATTGTCGAGGTGCTTAAGGTATTTAAGGCAGTTGAGCACAGGATAGAGTACGTGACCGAAAAGCGTGGAGTCAGATTCTACAACGATTCAAAGGGCACCAATCCTGATGCAGCCATTCAGGGTATACGTGCCATGAACAGACCGACACTTCTCATTGGCGGTGGATATGATAAGCAGTCGGAGTATGATGAGTGGATAGAGGCCTTTGACGGCAAAGTAAAGGAGCTTGTGCTTATCGGTCAGACTGCAGATAAAATCGAAGAGTGTGCACACAGACACGGATTCATGAATACTGTAAAGAAGGATACGTTTGAGGAAGCAGTAAATTATTGCTATGAGCATGCTGTTTCAGGTGATGCAGTGCTCTTATCACCTGCATGTGCAAGCTGGGGCATGTTTCCTAACTATGAGGAGCGCGGACGTATCTTTAAGGAAATAGTAAAAGGATTTAAGGAGTAAATATTTTGGCAGGAAAGCGTAGAAGAAGTAGCAAGAATAAAGAAAAAAAAGAAAAAGGAATACCTTATTTCGACTACAACCTGTTGTTTATAGTTATATTTCTGCTCTGCTTTGGTCTTGTTATGTTATATAGCTCGAGTGCATACACATCGGCCATCAAAAATCATGACAGCATGCACTATCTTAAGCTTCAGATACGAAATATTGTACTGGGACTTATACCTATGGTATTTCTGGCAAAGGTCGACTACAGATATTGGAAAAAGCTTGGCTTTTTTGCGTATATAGCATCGCTTATACTGTGTGTGCTTGTGTTTGTGCCAAAAATAGGCTCAAGCTCACATGGTTCATCGAGATGGATTGGCATAGGACCAATACAGTTCCAGCCTTCAGAAGTGGCTAAAATTGCGGTCATACTGTTTATGGCTATGATTATAGACAAGATCCCCAAGCAGTTTGATAAGTTTTTAAGTCTGGTAAAGGTGCTTGCTATGCTTATTCCGCTCATAATAGTTGTTGCAATCAGCAATCTGAGTACGGCAGTTATCATCATAGGCATTTCGGTCTGTATGTTGTTTGTCGCAAGCCCAAAGTATCTGCAGTTTATTATTGTAGCAGTGGCGGTAGTTGTGTTTGCAGTGGCGTTTGTCATGCTGGCAGGCTATAGAAGTACACGTATTGAGGCATGGCTGCATCCGGAGACTGCAGGAACAGACGCAGTATTCCAGACTATGATGGGACTTTATGCGATAGGCTCGGGCGGATTGTTTGGAAAAGGACTTGGAGAGAGCTTACAGAAGCTTGGCAATGTGCCGGAGTCACAAAATGATATGATATTTACAATTATTTGTGAAGAGCTTGGACTGTTTGGCGCTATCTGCCTTATTTTACTTTTTATACTGCTTATATGGCGTATGATGGTCATTGCAAACAATGCAAGGGATTTGTATGGCTCACTTTTAGTGATTGGTGTGATGAGTCATATTGCAATCCAGGTGATACTGAATATTGCGGTAGTTACCAATTCACTTCCAAATACCGGTGTTATTCTGCCGTTTATCAGCTATGGAGGTACGTCAATCATATTCCTGATGGCGGAAATAGGGCTTGTTTTGTCTGTGTCAAGAGGCATCAGGCTTGAAAATGTGTAGATTAAGGCGTGAAATATAATGATTAAGAAAAAAAGAAAACATAAAAAGAGATTAAAGCATTTTTTTATGGGACTGCTAATTACGATAGCAGTGCTCGCGATACTGTTTCTCATTGCACTTAAGCTGTTTACGGTAAAAAAGGTAGTTGTCGAGGGCAATGAGCTTTACGACCAAAAGACTATAGAGGATGCGGTGCTTAATGATAAGTACTCATGGAACTCACTGTATGTCTATCTGAAATATAAGATAAAGGATACTAAAAAAATACCGTTTATTGATACAATGAGCATAAGCCTGGATAGTCCGCATACTCTTCATATATCAGTTTATGAAAAAGGAATGCTTGGATACATATATATTCCGGGAATTAATGAGAATGCATATTTTGATAAGGATGGCTTTGTGGTGGAGACATCCTCAGACACGGTGCCGGGTGTGCCATGTATAGACGGCATAAGCTGTGACAAGGTAGTGCTTTATGAGAAGCTGCCTATTAAGCAGGCTATGCTAAAAGATATCCTTGAGCTTACCCAGGGATTAAAAAGGCAGGACCTTGTGCCGGATTCTGTGGATTATGGTGCGCAAAATGCACCGGTAGCCAAGTATGGTAATGTGAGTGTGATAATTGGTGACACGACAAAGCTTACACGTAAAATAGAGAGGCTTAAGGCTATCATGCCATCGCTTGAGGGACAGTCCGGTACACTACATTTAGAGAGCTGGACGGAAGAAACAACAAATATTGTGTTTGACAAGTCAGAATAATGTAAAACTAAATAAAAAAAATCATATTTTATAGTTGATTATTTTGGAGAAAAATTATATTATAGAATAAATGAGTTTAAGAATATTCGATATTTTTATATAGAAAATTAAATTTTGGGAAAGAAAGAGGAGGAATCACCTTGCTTGAGATAAGAACTAACGAGGCTGATAACAGCGCAAAGATTATTGTCATTGGAGTCGGAGGAGCCGGTAACAATGCAGTTAACAGAATGATTGATGAGAATATTGGTGGAGTAGAGTTTATCGGTATCAATACAGATAAGCAGGCTTTACAGCTTTGTAAGGCTCCTACACTTATACAGATTGGAGAGAAGCTTACAAAGGGACTCGGCGCAGGTGCGCAGCCTGAGATCGGTCAGAAGGCCGCTGAGGAGAGCGCAGAGGAGCTTCAGGCAGCAGTAAAGGGCGCTGATATGGTATTCGTCACATGTGGTATGGGAGGCGGAACCGGTACAGGTGCAGCTCCTGTTGTTGCAAAGATAGCAAAGGATCAGGGCATACTTACAGTTGGTGTTGTTACAAAGCCATTCAAATTTGAGGCAAAGCAGCGAATGATTAATGCTGTTTCAGGAATAGAGAGACTTAAGGAGAGCGTTGATACACTTATTGTCATTCCAAATGATAAGCTTCTCGAGATAGTAGACCGTCGCACAACAATGCCGGATGCACTCAAGAAGGCAGATGAGGTATTGCAGCAGGCAGTTCAGGGAATCACTGATCTTATTAATCTTCCTGCACTTATCAACCTTGATTTCGCAGATGTACAGACTGTCATGAAGGACAAGGGTATGGCACATATCGGTATCGGTAGTGCACAGGGGGATGATAAGGCTATCGAAGCTGTTAAACTTGCGGTTGCTTCACCTCTTCTTGAGACAAAGATAAATGGTGCAACACATGTCATTATCAATATCTCAGGAGATATCTCCCTTATGGATGCAAACGATGCAGCAAGCTATGTACAGGATCTGGCAGGAGAGAATGCCAATATTATCTTTGGTGCCAAGTTTGATGAGAGCATGACTGATCAGGCTTCTATCACTGTTATTGCTACAGGACTGGAGGATGTTTCAGAGAAGATAGATATGCAGGCCAAGCAGGCAGCGCATGGTGCAGGAATGGCAGGCGGTATGCAAAACCGTATGGTATATCCGAATCAGACAGCTGCAAGACCTGTTTCAGGCATGGGAACACAATCCACAGCCACAGCAGGACTTCACACAACAGCAACAAGCGGACTTCATACAGCTGCCCAGCCACAGCAGACAGCACCTGCACATGCATATACAGGTATCCAGAAGCCACGCCAGCCTGAGAGCACGGTTAAGCCTGTAGAGATTAATATTCCGGATTTCCTTAAGAATTCAAGACGATAGTTTATAGGACATGCAGCTTTTGGGCTGCATGTCTTTTTTGCTTATTGTCGACATATTACGGCACTTAAAAACCTGCTTTTACGCTATTCTTGTCTGTGAAAGTGAGGTGAAAAATTATCTATGCATTTTATCTCGATATTTTTCTTCTTCGTACATTTATCACCAATTGTCTCATACTTATATTTGTCATATATATGCTAAAAATTCCATTGATCGGGAAGGTGGTACGTCTGATTGCTTCTGCAGTGGGTGCATCGGTATGTGAATGTGTACTGCTTCTTCTGGCAGGCAGCTATGCGTTTTATAAATGGACCTCTGTTCTGGTGGTCGTACCGCTTGCGGCAAGGCTTGCAATAGGCAGACAGGCTGGCAGAAAAATCCCGTTTCTAAGACTTTTTGCACTATGTATGTTTGTAACAGTGCTGACCGGAGGCATAGTAACAGCTCTGGACAGCTTTTCCAGCTCTGATGCGACAGTTATGATATGCTTTGGTTTTGTCATATCATACATAGTGTTAAAGTGCTTCTGTGAGCGAAGTAATGAGAGCAGAAGACTGTATAGGGTCACACTTTTAAAGGATGGTAAAAGGGCTTGTGCCACAGCCTTGTATGATACGGGAAATCTGCTAAAAAAACAGCCCGAGCAGCTTCCGGTACATATAGGCGGGAGTGCATTGTTTGATATTGTAGGAGAAGATGCCGGCTTTTTTGATGTGCCGTACAAGAGCCTGGGAAATGATGGTGGGAGCATTAAAGTGTGTGAATTTGATGAGATGACAGTCATGAAGGGAAATGGTAAGCTGATTTTACATAATGTGCTGGTGGGAAGAGCATCGGATAGTTTATTTGAGAACAATGCATATGATATGATTTTGAATGAAGCTGTTTTTAGTAATAAAACGGGTATGGAAAATACTCTGGGGAAGCAAGCCGCACACAAATGAGGTGTTTTACATAGGAGGGACGGAGGTGCTGCCGCCTCCGCTTGAGACAGATGAGGAGAAGTGCTGTCTGATTGCATTGGTGGATAAAAATGTGGCAATGTCAAAGGAACAGGCAAAAAAGCAGCTTATAGAGCACAATCTAAGGCTTGTGGTGTATCTGGCAAAAAAATTTGAAAACACGGGAGTATGTGTGGAGGACCTTATATCAATCGGTACGATCGGCCTCATAAAGGGGATAAATACATTCAATCCTGAGAAGAAAATAAAGCTTGCCACATACGCATCCAGATGCATAGAAAATGAGATTCTTATGTATCTGCGCCGCAACAACAGAGTGAAGCTTGAGGTATCCTTTGATGAGCCACTAAACACGGATTGGGACGGAAATGAGCTGCTTTTATCAGATATACTGGGGACGGATGAGGATGTCATATATAAGGATCTTGAGACTGAGGTTGAGATTTCACTGCTAAAAAAAGCCATGCTGTCATTGAACGAGCGTGAAAGACAGATAATAGAGCTTCGATTTGGAGTAAACCGTGTGGAGAATAAGGAGCTGACGCAGAAGGAGGTGGCAGATATTCTGGGAATTTCACAGTCATACATATCAAGGCTCGAAAAAAAAATAATGGCAAGATTGAAGAAAGAAATACAGAAAATGGCATAAGTGTGGTATAATATTTTTATCATAAGAAACTATTCAGAACCACTGAGAAGTTTCTATTATAAAACAGAATAGGAGATGGTAGTATGGTATTGGAATTTATCGGTGCTGACAGAGAGGTTACTGGAAGCTGTCACTATCTGACATTTGGGGACACACATATACTTATTGACTGTGGAATGGAGCAGGGAGCTGATTTGTACGTGAATCAGGAGATACCGGTCAATCCTTCACTCATAGACTATGTGTTTGTCACACACGCACACATTGACCACTCAGGTCTTTTGCCGCTCATATACAATCACGGTTTCAGGGGCACCATTTTTGCGACAAAGGCGACAACAGATTTATGTAACATCATGCTAAAGGATTCTGCACATATTCAGGAATTTGAGGCGGAGTGGAAGAACAGAAAGGCAAGACGAGCCGGAAGACCGGAAGTGACTCCTATGTACAATGTGGAGGATGCACAGAATGTCATGCAGCACTTTACACCGTGTGATTACAACAGTGTGTATGAGATATGTCCGGGGCTTAAGGTGAGATTTGTGGATGCAGGTCATCTGCTTGGTTCATCATCCATTGAGATGTGGGTGACTGAGGAGAATGTGACCAAAAAGATTGTTTTTTCAGGCGATATCGGAAATCACAACAGGCCGCTCATCAAGGATCCGCAGTATGTGGACAGTGCTGATTATGTGGTTATGGAATCTACATATGGCAATCGTCTGCACGATACGCCGCCTGATTACGCGGTGGAGCTTGCAAAGGTCATCAATGCGACCTTTACAAGAGGCGGCAATCTGGTAATCCCGGCATTTTCAGTGGGCAGGACGCAGGAGATGCTCTACTTTATCAGGCGTATAAAGACGGAGAATCTGCTGCCGGAACATCCGAATTTTGAAGTTTACATCGATAGCCCCCTTGCTGTTGAGGCGACAAATGTATTTCATGAGAATATATCGGACTGCTTTGATGAGGAGGCTATGGAGCTTATTTCGGCAGGAATCAATCCAATCAAGTTCCCCGGACTTCGTGTGGCAGTATCATCGGATGAGTCAAAGATGATTAATTTCGATAAGAAGCCAAAGGTTATCATCTCAGCATCAGGTATGTGTGAGGCCGGACGTATCAGACACCACTTAAAGCATAATCTTTGGAGAAGTGATTCAACAGTTTTGTTTGTAGGATATCAGGTTCCGGGAACGCTTGGCTATGCACTTTTAAACGGTGCTAAAAAGGTGAAACTTTTTGGTGAGGAAATAGAAGTAAGGGCAAGCATAGTAAATCTGCCGGGTATCAGTGGACATGCAGACAAAAATCAGCTTACAGAGTGGCTTGGCGCAATAAAAAACAAGCCGGAGCATGTATTTATAGTTCATGGAGAGGAATCCACAGCAGAATCCTTTGCCAACCATGTGCATGAGACCTTCGGCTATGATGCAGTGGCACCGTACAGTGGTGATGCCTATGACCTTATCACGAATCAGAAGGTGGCAGATGGTTCCCGCAAGCTTGTGGAGAAAAAGGCTGCATATGGCATGGCAAGCAGAGAGAAGACTATATTTGACCGTCTTGTGGCAGCAGGCCAGAGGCTTGTATCTGTTATCCAGAAGTGCCAGGGTATGGCTAATAAGGACTTGAGCAAGTTTGCAGACCAGATAAATGCGCTGTGTGATAAGTGGGATAGATAGAATGTAATCACAGCATATCAAAGTAATAAAGCAAAAAGGGAATGTGTGGGCAGTCAATCGCATACAACATATATGCAACACTGGGACACACAAATCCCCTATTTATGGGCTTTTTAGGATATCAAAACGTTAACAAAGAGATAGTTCAACCGAATATCGAAAAAGAGCAACAGACCCCGAAAATCCTGTATTTTCGGGGTTTTCTTTATATTCTGAAAATCTATCAGACACCTTCAAAACACACGAAAATGTTCCGGTAACTAACAGGTAACACATAGAAATGTGCCTATCGCAGAGATTGCTAAAGCAATTGGAAAGGATGCATAATATATAAGAATTGGCATACAACAAGGAATATTAAAATTTGGAACAGCAATGAAAGTTGGAAATTCAAGAGAATATAGTTATTATTGTCCAGATAAGAAGGTGTGGGAAGAGACAGGATACTTTAATAAAAATATGTGATACTATTTTTGTGTAAGAACTGTGATATATGTACATAATGAGAAGATGAAGAAATAGATGTAAATTTAATAGCCAGGAAAATCAAAGGGGGATATGCGTTAAAAACGCGAGAAAACTAATAGGAATTTGACTATAATTCAGATTTACATGAAAGGGGATTTGCGTTATAATTGTGGCGGAAAGGTGGATTTATGCATGGATAAACCAGTTTTTTAAAACAAAAGATTACAAATGGGAAAACGGAATTTATTATATTCCAATGTATATGGTACCATTTTTATAAAGATTTTTTAGAAACGTATATATTCATCAGGCAGCAAGTGGTTAAAGACGTAGAATAATAAACTTTTAACGGAGACACGCAGCTTTAAAATTTGTATATAGATGAATAAAATGCAGTGTATGAGGAGAATGTAATGAGAATATCAGATATTATGAGATTAGGAAAGTCTGCCATTATTTTTGCCACTATTGTAGTGGCTTTTTTGGCAATAATCTGGCTTTTAGGCTACAAAATGATTTATAAAAAAATATTGCATGGTAAAAAACAGATTTCAATTGGCAGAATAGGACTGGTGTGTGTACTTGCAGTATACATTGTTGTTGTCCTTTATGTGACATTGCTAAGAGGAGGTATTGGTTTTGGGGGATTTGAGTACCGGGCTAACTTTAAACCATTTTCTTCGTACAAAGAGGCCTGGTACAATTTTAGTGCACAGGAATGGAGAAATCTGATACTTAATATATGTATGTTCGTGCCGTTTGGATTTTTACTACCAATTTGTTTTGGAAAGATTAAAAGAGCGTGGAAAATATATTTGTGCGGGTTTGGGTTTGCACTGTTTATAGAGGTTGTGCAGCTTATCACGGGACGAGGTGTATTTGAAACTGACGATATCATAAATAATACGATAGGTGCAATGATCGGATATGGATTATTTTCGGTTGCAAGACTGATATTTGTGGCAGTCTGTTCAAGGAAGAAAGTCCAAGATAATACAAATGAAGTCAGTGGAGTGGCACATGATGAAAATGTTTGTGAAAGACAGAACATTTCCATAAGAAAATGTCTGGTGGCACAGCTTCCGCTTGCGTTTACAATTATAGCTTTTGCAGCTGTTTTTATTGTATACAATAGTATGGAATATGGTAATCTTTCAATCAATAATATTTCAAATCAAAATGTGGATGTCTCGATGGCAGATGGTGTGAGTCTGGCAGATGAGGCAGATCCGCTTGATGTATACACAATTCACAGGGCTACAGAAGATGAGGCGAGGGAGCTTGCCGACGGGTACTTTTCAAAGTATGGTGTTTTAATAGATGACTCAAAAACAGACATATATGATGATACTATTATTTTTTACAGTACCAGCCTTGATGATGAGGGCAGTAACCTGAGTATCTGGTGCGATTACGAAGGACCAACAGTAAGTTTCACGGATTTTTCAAATATAGATGATGAAAATTCGTATGCTGACGCTGGACTTTCAGAGGAATTTGTCAGAGAAAAGCTGGAAAATCTAGGAGTGGTTATTCCCGAAAACGCAGTTTTTGCACCAATCGAGGAATATGATGCAGGAAACTATAGGTTTACAAACGATGGAGAAATTCTTGACGATGGCTTGTATTATAAGGGAACGATAGAATGTTGTATTAATTCGTCAGGTAAAATTGCAAATTTCAGAGACTCCATGATAAAATATACGCCTTATAAAAAGGTAGATGTTATTTCAGAAAAAGAGGCTTATGACAGGCTATGTGCAGGAAAATTTTATTTCCCGGATTATTATAAAGATGAACAATTATCTGATTTAGTTGTAAAATCAGTGAAGATAAGTTACACACCGGATTCGAAGGGATATTATCGTCCGGTTTATGAGTTTGTGGCAAATGCAAATCAGGATACAGGCAAGAGAGAAATAAGTATAATGGTAGATGCTATGGAAATTTAGGGAGGAATAACTTACAAAAATTAACTGACAGTTGCATTAGGTCTGGTAAAAAACAAAAGGGGCTGTAAAAAAACTCCCCTGACAGAAAATCGCTCAGACCGTGAGGTCTGAGCGATTTTTTGGTATAATTAATTATGCTACTAAATAATAATACCAATGGTAATTATACTATGCGTCAGCTGAAATTACCATTAGAAATCGAAAGAATGCTTTGTGCCTTTGATGGAAAAATTCAATCGCACATATGGCCATTATCCGAAATATCCGGTTGCTGATGCCGGATACGGTTCTTACAATAATTATCTTTATTGTGAAGAACACGGCATGGAAAAATACATGAAATTTACCATGTACAAAAAAGAAACGACGGACAAAAAGTATCATGAGAATCCGTATCGTGCTGTAAAATCTTGAATCCATACATGGTGCTCTCTTGAGAATGAACCGAAGTATTCAATCGGAGGGAACTTTTGGTGTATTAAAGTGGGACAAATCGTATAAAAGATTATTCCGGAGAGGCGAGAAAAATGTAATTCTCGAGCTCACACTGATTTCATGTGGATTCAATCTTTATAAATATCATAATAAAAAGCAACGACAGACGAAAGCTGCATAAAACTTAAGCGGACGTGATTAGCCGAGCTTTATTAAATGCACCATTTTTTATACCCAAAGATGCATACTTGCTTAGAAATAGAAAAGTTAATACAAAGAAACGCCAAAACCGACATTTGCCGGAATTGGCGTTTCTTATATTAGGGACTTATTTTACAGCCCCTTTTTTATTTTATGACGCGCAGCTTATTAAAAGTGCTATGTATGTAACTACGCCTCGTCCTGCTTGAAAATGACATTTCTGTATTTCGAAAGTATTCCTTTTAACAGGCTTCCAAGTACACAGATTGAGATAATCTCACCGATTCCGACTGTAACCGCATTGAAAAGAAGAGAGATATCAACACCCTTGTATATAGTTGTAAGACCATATCCGTATCTGAGCACGAGTGGCACGATAATAATGTTGGCGATGACAGGTGGAAGCGTGTATACAAACTTCTTTTTTCTGAGGAAGTAAGTGCCAAGTGCACCGAGCAGTGTAGCGATACTTCCGAAGATGATATCCCAGATGATGCCGCCTGTGATAAGATTGGAAATCAGACATCCGATGAAAAGACCCGGAATGGCTGCCGGTGTGAAAACCGGAAGGATGCAAAGCGCTTCAGAAAAGCGTACCTGAATGGTGCCTGATGCGAGACCAAGCAGATTGGTGATATACGTGAGCACAACATAGAGTGCTGCAATCATAGCTGCCTGTACTGCAAATAATACTTTTTTGTTTCTCATATTTAGTTCTCCTTTAGTTTTGTTTTACGTCAGGAAGGTTTCGAACTGACGCATTTATTTTCGCCTTGCTATGTTAACAAAAAATGCTTTGAATGTCAAGAAGTACATAAAGTCAGTGCCCATTTAGAGAGATTGTGGTATAATGAGTGCAAGTGAGAAGATAAATGACAAGAGGGAAACAGTATTATGAGAGAAATAAAGGTTAATGAACTAAAAGAGGGAATGACTACGGCAGTAGATGTGTTTTCGCCAAAGGGACAGCTTATCCTTAAAAGACATCAGGCTGTATCGGCATTTGATATAGCAAAGTTTGGATTCTACAATATAGCTTCGGTTTATGTTGAGGGAAGCTCAGCACAGGAAAAAGAAGAATGGAATAAAAAATATGCCATCATTAAGGAAAAATATCGTGATTCCATCGATAACCTGCATGAATATATGAATGACATACTATACAGGAATATCATCCCGGATAAGAATACGCTCATCAGGGACTCGGTAGAGATTTTTGACAGGTTTGAGACTTCATATGAGCTATTTGACGCACTTCAGGTATTAAAGCAGACAGATGTATCTACTATGGCGCATTCCATGAATGTATCAATTATTGCACGTCTCATTGGTGTGTGGGCAGGGCTTGATACAGAAAAGCTGGATGAGATTTCAATGGCAGGTCTGTTGCACGACATAGGCAAGTTTAAGATACCGGATGAGATATTATTGAAGCCGGGAAAGCTCACAAAGGAAGAGTTTGAGGTGATAAAGAAGCACACGGTATATGGCTATGAGATACTTAATAATTTCAAGATTCTTGAAAGCACGAAGCGTGCGGCACTTTTACATCATGAGAAGTTTGACGGCTCAGGATATCCGTTTGGATATACATCAGATAAAATCGATGATATATCAGCTATTATTACGATAGCCGATGTCTACGATGCAATGACATCAAAGCGCTGTTACCGTGATGGGATGTGTCCGTTTGATGTGATAGAAGATTTTGAGTATGATGGCATATCAAAGTATCATCCGAAGTATATAGGGATGTTTTTGAAGAAGATTGCAAGCTCATATATCGGAAGCACGGTGCTTTTGACAAACGGCAAAAAGGCCAAAATAATTTTTGTGACGGAGAAGTATTCAAGGCCTACAGTTACATTGCTTGAAGACAACAGTGTGCTGGTGCTTAAGGATGAAAAGGATATAAAAATAGCGGCAGTGCTGTAGAATTATATACGCGGATTAATTGAATAAAATTACTGTAAATGGGAATGCTTTAGATAAAGAAATTTATCCGGAGGATTCCCATGTCTGTATATAAGGTTGATATATGTGGAGTGACCACATCAAAACTGCCGGTACTTAAGGATGATGAAAAAGAAGAACTGTTTGAGAAAATAAAAAAGGGAGATAAGGCTGCAAGAGAAAAATATATTCGTGGAAATTTAAGGCTGGTGCTTTCGGTAATCAGAAGGTTTTCAAACCATAATGAAAATATGGATGATTTATTTCAGATAGGATGCATCGGACTTATGAAATCAATTGATAATTTTGATCCGACTATAGGTGTTAAGTTTTCCACCTATGCTGTTCCGATGATTATCGGTGAGGTGAGACGGTATCTGCGTGATAACAGTGCGTACCGCATTCCACGTTCTCTCAGGGATACAGCTTATCAGGCTATTAAATCAAAGGAAAAGCTATCGAGAAAGCTGGTGCATGATCCGTCTTTAGCGGAAATATCAAAGGATTGCGGTATCCCTGAAAACGATATACTATACGCACTTGATGCAATCCAGACACCGCTTTCCCTCTTTGATCCTGTATATACTGACGGTGGTGATACACTTTATGTGATGGATCAGATATCGGACAAGAAAAACAAAGAGGAAGCATGGGTAAAAAATCTGGTTCTCGACGATGCCTTAAAGCTGCTTGATGACAGAGCTAGACAGATTATTAAGCTGCGTTTTTTCGAGGGCAAGACACAGATAGAGGTGGCAGAGGAGATAAATATCTCTCAGGCACAGGTATCAAGGCTTGAGAAAAATGCGCTTAAAAATATGCACGGATATCTGGAAGCATAAGCAGATAATTGAATATTTAGTCTGCCTGTGCTAAAGAAGTTTTTTTAAGCACAGCCGCAATTATGACTGCATATACACCTCCGATAACAGCGGTGATAAGCTGTGTCACTGAAAACTGAAGCTGTAAAACCGGCAGCATCTTGTGCATTGGAGCAGGCAGAAATGCAGGTAGAATGATAAGTGCAATGGCTATTCCCATGAAAACGGCCTTTAGTATGGCACCTATTGCAATTGATACAGGAAAACCGGTAGCTTTGCCGCATTTTTTGCGAAGCAGTCCCACACATACTACAAGAATGATATTTCCTATTATGATACATGGAAACATCGCAGGGATAGCCGCCATAACAGGACTTCCTGTGATGAAAAATGATGTGACAGGTGTGATAATGCTTAGGATAATGCCACATGCCATTCCGGCATAGAGTACGGTAAGTATTAAAGCTGCATTAATGATTGGACCTGTGATGTATACGCTTAAGTTCTTAAAGAACTGGCTGACAAGACAGATTGCAAGCATAATTGCAGTAACGGTTATTTGTTTGGTTTTTATCTTCATTGATAAGACCTCCTTTAAATTTTCATATGAAATCATACTCCTTTGGGGTGCAAATGCAAGGTTACGTTGCCGGTTAATATTTACTCAGAAGGCAAAAATGACGGTTGATATTGAAAGCAATTCATTTGTGTGCTAATATAAGTGTATTCGCTGTTTGACGTAAAACAGCTATATATCAGGAGGAATACAATGAAAAAACTGATTAATTTGATATCAGAGGAAGTGACAAAGGCATTCGTCAGTGCAGGATATGACGAGAAGTACGGAAAGGTTACACTTTCAAACAGACCGGACCTTTGTGAGTTCCAGTGTAACGGAGCAATGGCAGCGGCAAAAGAGTATAAGTGTGCACCATTTATGATCTCGGACAAGGTAGCGGAGCTCCTTGAGTCAGATGAGATGTTTGAGTCAGTAGAATCAGTAAAGCCGGGATTTCTTAATATCAAAATGGATACCGCTTTTCTGGCAAAATATATGAACGATATGAAGGATGACGAGGGCAGATACGGCTTGGAGAAGGCAAAAAAGCCACTCACTATAGTAGTGGATTACGGCGGACCAAACGTCGCAAAGCCTCTTCATGTAGGACACCTTCGCTCAGCAGTAATCGGAGAGAGCGTAAAGCGTATCGCAAAGTTCATGGGACACAATGTGATTGGTGATGTGCATCTCGGTGACTGGGGACTTCAGATGGGACTTATCATCACAGAGCTTCGCGAGAGAAAGCCTGACCTCGTTTATTTTGATGAGAGCTATACAGGAGAGTACCCGAAGGAGGCACCGTTTACCATATCTGAGCTTGAGGATATATATCCGACAGCCAGCGGCAAGTCAAAATCAGATGAGAGCTTCAAGGAAGCAGCACTTCTTGCCACAAAAGAGCTTCAGGGAGGCAGGAGAGGCTATCAGGCACTGCTTTCACACATCATGAATGTCTCTGTAACAGATCTTAAGAGAAATTATGAGAATCTGAATGTTCATTTTGAGCTGTGGAAGGGCGAGTCGGATGCACAGCCATATGTACCTGGGATGGTTGAAATGATGAAGGAAAAGGGCTTTGCACATATGAGTGAGGGCGCTTTGGTTGTGGATGTGAAGGAGGATACAGATACAAAGGAGATTCCGCCATGTATCATCCTAAAGTCTGACGGAGCCTCACTTTACAGTACTACAGACCTTGCAACACTTGTTATGCGTATGAAGGAGAACAACCCTGACCGTGTGATTTATCTGGCAGACGCGCGTCAGTCAATGCACTTTATCCAGGTGTTCCGCTGTGCAAGAAAGACAGGCATAGTACCTGATACTACAGAGCTTGTACATATCGGCTTTGGAACAATGAACGGTAAGGACGGCAAGCCTTTCAAGACAAGAGACGGTGGAGTAATGCGTCTTGAGTACCTCCTCAAGGAAATTGACGATGAGATGCTCAATAAGATTAAGGAAAACCAGAAGGAAAAAGAAAATTTAAATATTGACGAGGCGGAGGCTGAGCAGACAGCCAAAACTGTTGCGCTTGCAGCAGTCAAGTATGGTGATTTGTCTAATCAGGCGAGCAAGGATTACATCTTTGATATCGACAGATTCACATCCTTTGAGGGTAACACAGGTCCATATATCCTTTATACAATCGTGCGTATCAAGTCAATCCTCTCAAAGTATGAGGCAAAGGGTGGCGACATCAGCGCACTGAAGGATGCGATCATGCCGGCAGTCAATGCAGGACAGAAGAATCTCATGCTCTCTCTGGCAAAGTTCAATGCTACAATTGAGAGTGCATACGAGGAGTCTGCACCACACAAGATATGTGCATACATCTACGAGCTTGCCAACGCATTCAACGGCTTCTACCATGATACAAAGATTCTTTCTGAGGAGAATGAAGAGCTTAAGAAGTCATATATTTCGCTGCTTGTGCTCACAAAGGAGATACTTGAGGCTTGTATCGATATGCTTGGATTCTCAGCTCCTGACAGGATGTAATATTAATAGTAGTAATTTCATGTTCTAAAATAATTGGACATGTAATATAAATAGGACATAGATGATTTATCAGAATCGTCTGTGTCCTTTTTTTAATTTGAATAACAGTCGGTGGCAGGTCGGGATAGGGAGTGAAAAATATGGATATAATTGATTATCTGCCACAAAAGATGAAGGCTGAGGCAGAAGCGTACATGCCGTGTGGTCTGGAGGAAATCAGGGTGCGCGCCGGAAAGCAGGTGCAGTATATGTTTGCGGGAGGATGTAGAGCCGGAGTGTATATCTCACATAGCGATATTGAGGAGATGATAAATTATCTGAGCGGATATTCATTCCACGCGATAGCACCGCAGCTTGCAGCAGGCTATTTTACAGTGGAGGGAGGTCATCGTGTGGGAATTGCAGGGCAGATGGGCTGCGATGGAGGAAAGGTTACAGCAGTCAGTGAGATAGCGTCCTTAAATATCAGAATTGCCCATCAGATAAGGGACGTTGCAATGCCACTGATGCCTTATATCCGGGATGAAAACAGCATTTACAATACATTGGTTATATCACGGCCGGGAGAAGGAAAAACAACATTTTTAAGAGACTGCATAAGGATACTTTCAGATGGCTGTGACGGAAAAAACGCACTTAAGGTGTCGGTGGTTGATGAGCGTTCGGAGATAGCAGCGTGCTACTTGGGAGTGGCTCAAAACGATATAGGCAATTCCAGTGATGTGCTGGATAATTGTCCGAAGTCACTTGGCATGAGGATGCTTTTGCGCTCTATGTCACCGGATGTGATTGCGGTGGATGAGCTGGGAGGAGAAAGCGATATCGAGGCACTAAACCAGCTTGTGAGTTGCGGAATAAGGATACTTGGCAGTGTACATGGCACCAATGCAGATGATCTGCGAAGAAAAATTCTGCCACATGCCATAGAACGGTTTGTGTTTATAGACCATGATGAAAAAGGGGTGAGGCGCTATAGCATTTATGATGAAGCTTACAGGCTTTTGTATAGTACTGTTTGCGGTATTGGGGCTGATAAACGATTACAGCAAAAGAAAAAAGGCAGATATAGCGATGCTGTATGATTTTATGCTTTTGCTTGAAAAGGGGGCATTTTATCTGGCAGGAGAAAGAATGAAGGCACCACAGTTTTTTAACAGTATAAGAGGAAAAAGCGAGGTGTTTAATGAGGGATGCAGGAGAATGGGAGAAGTGCTTTCAAACAGGAGCTGTAAAAGCGGGGAGGAGGGCTGGAAGGCTGTGTGGGAGAAGGTGCTTTGGGGCAGGGTATCTGATGAAAAAATAAAGAAAATGATAGTTGAAATGGGAGGTGCATTCTTTGAAAAAAATGCAGCTGCGATGGAGCAGCGGCTTAAGGAATGTGCTTTGGACATACATAAACAGATAGATTTTTACAGGAAAGATTATGTTGAAAAAATGAAGGTGATTTGTCCGGTGGGGATTTTGGGAGGGATTATGATATCAATAATGCTTATATAAAAATGTTTGTATAAAAATGTGGTAATCCGATTAAACATATTGTTGTATGCGATGAAAGGACTTGATGATGGAGATTTCGATTATTTTTAAGATAGCAGCACTTGGAATAGTGATTACGGTGCTCGGACAGGTCTTAAAACACAGTGGAAGGGAGGAAATGACTTTCCTGCTTAGTCTGGCCGGGCTTGTTATTGTATTGTTCTGGATTGTGCCATATATAAGTGAGCTGTTTAAGGCAATGCAGGATATGTTTTCTTTGTAATATGTTGAAGATTGGGATAATAGGAATTGCGGCAGTATTTTTTGCAGTGCTTTTAAAGCGTGACAGGCCTGAGCTTTCAATGCTTCTTTCAGTGGCCTGCGGCACTATAATTTTTGCTTTTGCATTGGAGCGGCTCGGCACGACAATTGAGTTTTTTAAAGGACTTCTTTCAAAGCTTCCTGTGGAACCGGCATTTTTTGTCACTATGGTAAAGATGCTTGGGATTGCATATATTGCGGAGTTTTCATCCTCAATCTGTAAGGACTGTGGTCATAGCGCAATTGCATCGCAGATAGAGCTTTTTGCGAAGGGAGCAATTGTTGTGATGTCAATTCCGGTGATGTCTTGTCTGATAGAGCTGATTGGAGAGCTGTTTTGATTTGTAAAAAATATATTTTGATAATAATCATATTGGCTGTAGTGTTTTTGCCGCAGTGTTTTGTGTATGCGTCGGACACCGAAATTACAGATAAAATTGAGCAGCAGATGCTTGAAAAAATAGATATGTCAGAGATTGAAAAATATTCAAAGGATTATCTGCCGGACAGACTATCGTTTTCGGATATAGTGGATGCCATTCTGGCAGGAGATCAAAAGGCCGGTGAAAAAATCTGTGAGTATATTTATGAGCTGTTTTTTTATGAGATAGCGGCGGTGAAGCCTGTTATTATAAATGTGCTGTGCTATACGATACTTTTTATGGTGTTTTCAAGGCTTATTTTCTGGCGGCAGGATTATGTATACAATGTAAGCTTTCTGTTTATGTATGCATCAGTCATATCAATGCTTATGGCATCTTTTTTTGTGTTGTCTGATGTGGCAAAGGGCTGTATTGATGTGCTTTTGACTTATCTTACAGCGCTTGTGCCGGCATATGCGACAGTACTTCTTGCGTCCGGAAAAGGATTTTCGGCATCAGGCTTTTACATGCTGGCATTTGTGCTCATTTATGTAGTGGAATGGCTTATAAAGCTGGTGCTCATACCGGGAATTCATCTGTTTCTGGTGCTTGAGGTGCTCAATCACGTATCAAGTGAAAAGAAGCTTGAAAAGCTTGCAGAGTTTATTGAATCAGCAGTTACAAAAATAATGAAGGCATCCATAAAGATAGTGGCAGGAATAGGAATAGTCCAGGCCATGATTGCTCCCGCAAAGGACAAAATATCGGAAAGTCTTATCTTAAAAAGTTTTCAGGCGATACCGGGTGTGGGGAGGCTTGGGCAGGGTGCAGGTGAAATTATGCTTGGCTGTGCGATGCTCATAAAAAACAGTGTTGGTATGGCGGCGATTATCGTGCTTTTTTTTATTGTGCTGACCCCGCTTGTAAAAACACTAATCTTTTCGCTGATGTACAGATTGCTTTCCGCTGCGCTGCAGCCAGTTTCAGACAGCAGGATTGTGGATGGCATAGAAGCCGTTGCCAGGGCAGGAAATCTGTATTATATCGTGATAAGAGATGCATCTATATTGTTTTTTATAGTGATTGCGATAGTATGTGCATCTACAAGCTTTATGGGAGGTTGATAGGGCATGAAGAGTTATTTGTATCTGGCATTTTTTTTCATGGTAATGACATATTTAACGCCAAAGGAGCAGTACAGGAGGTATTTTAGGTTTGTGCTTGGGGTGTTTTTGGCGGTCATTATTCTAAAGCCTCTTGCGGCAGGGTATGAATATGACATGAGATTTGCTGAGCTTACAAAGAAAATAGAGGGGATTTCGTATGAATATGACGCGGATACGACAGATTTGTTTACGGCTTTCGAAGCTGAAGAAAACTGACTACATAGTGATTTTACTTGTTGGAGTACTGCTTCTTATTGTGGTGCTTCCGGTAAAAGAGGATAAAAATACCTGTAGTAATTCACAAAAGAAAGCTAAAGCCAAGTCAGTAAGTGAAAGCACCTGCGATGATGAAGAATATGAGAAACTGCTTGAAAAAAAGCTTGAGGGTATTCTTGAAAGGATGGACGGTGTGGGTGAGGTATCTGTGATGATTACGCTGTCAGACGATGGCACAAGGATAGTGGATAAGGATACTAAGGAGACCTCGGAGAGCATTGAAAAGACTACGGTCATATACGATGACGAGGATGCAAGCGTACCTTATGTCACAAGCACGGACAAACCGACTGTTTCAGGAGTGCTTGTGGTAGCGCAGGGCGGAGGAAGCCCACAGGTAAACAACGATATTTCTAATGCGGTTTCTGCATTATTTGATGTGCCCATGCATAAAATAAAAATAGCAAAAATGATATCCAGGGAGGAATAAAAGTGAAGAAAGGCAGCCATAAAAATCAGATAATTATTACGACACTTGCACTTCTTTTGGCAGTGGTCGGTTACATAAGCTATGATAACAGGGATACCTTTATGAATGCAAAGGATGTGCTTTCCACTGAAATCGAAGCTGTAAATGGAAAGGCAGATACAAAGGAGTCTAAGGAATGTGAGGATACACAGGCATCAGATGAGGTTGCGCTTGAGACAGACTCGACAGAGGAAATATTAAATGCCGGCGAAACAGTACTGACAAGTGCATCCACAGAGAGCGAGGAGTGTGTGGCACAGGTGAAGCTGGGACGCGAGCAGGTGCGCTCAAAGAACAAGGAGGCTCTGCAGAAGATTATCGATGATGCAGGAGTGTCAGAGGCAGAGAAGAAGAGCGCGGTCGATGCCATGGTGAAGCTGACAGAAAATGCACAGATGGAGGAGGATGCCCAGATGATGCTGGAGGCAAAGGGGTTTAAGAATGCTGTGGTAAGTCTCAGTGATGAATGCTGTGATGTGATTGTGGGAAAGGAAGATGTAACTGATGAAAAGAGAGCTCAGATAGAGGACATTATCAAGCGCAAGACAAATATCGGGGCATCAAATATTGTCATATCGACGATGGACTGATACATAAATTTTTAGTGTCTTGAAATGGAAACCGTTTTAAGCTATACTATACTCTGATTTTGTTTGGAGGAAATATCAGTGGATAACTTAAGACAGGAAATAGAAAAAAGAAGAACATTTGCAATAATTTCCCATCCGGATGCAGGAAAGACTACTCTGACAGAGAAGTTTCTTTTGTACGGAGGGGCAATAAACCAGGCCGGTTCGGTAAAGGGAAAGGCTACGGCAAAGCATGCTGTTTCGGACTGGATGGAGATAGAAAAGCAGAGAGGTATTTCGGTTACTTCATCTGTATTACAGTTTAATTATGACGGATATTGCATCAATATCCTTGATACACCGGGACACCAGGATTTCTCAGAGGACACATACCGTACACTCATGGCAGCCGATTCGGCCGTCATGGTAATTGATGCGAGCAAGGGTGTTGAGGCACAGACCAGAAAGCTCTTTAAGGTCTGTGTCATGAGACATATCCCGATTTTTACATTCATAAACAAGATGGACCGTGATGCCAACGATACGTTTGAGCTTCTCGATGACATCGAAAAAGAGCTGGGCATCGCGACATGTCCTATCAACTGGCCGATAGGCTCAGGAAAGCAGTTTAAGGGTGTGTATGATAGAAACAGCAAGGAGGTCATGACCTTTGCAGATACCTTAAAGGGTACAAAGGAGGGCTCCGAGAAGATCATCCATATAGATGATCCGGCTCTTTCCGATGAGATAGGAGAGGAATTTAAAAGTCAGCTCATGGATGAGATTGAGCTGTTGGATGGTGCCAGTGCCGATTTTGATATGGAGCTTGTCACAAAGGGAGAGCTTTCACCTGTATTTTTCGGCTCTGCTCTTACAAACTTTGGTGTTGAGACATTTTTACAGCATTTCCTTAAGATGACATATGCACCGACAGCAAGACAATCTGACATCGGAATGATTGATCCTTTTTCAGAGGATTTTTCTGCATTTGTATTCAAAATTCAGGCCAACATGAATAAAAATCACAGGGACAGAATAGCATTTATGCGAATCTGCTCCGGACAGTTTACAGCCGGCATGGAGGTATACCATGTGCAGGGAGGCAAGAGCCTAAAGCTTTCACAGCCGCAGCAGATGATGGCAGATGAGAGAAAAATAGTGGACAAGGCATATGCGGGCGATATCATAGGTGTGTTTGACCCGGGCGTATACTCTATAGGAGATACACTCACGACAGCAAAGGATAAATTTGAGTTTGAGGGCATCCCGACATTTGCACCTGAGCATTTTGCGAGGGTATCACTTGTTGATTCCATGAAGAGAAAGCAGTTTGTAAAGGGCGTCACACAGATAGCGCAGGAGGGTGCTATCCAGATGTTCCAGGAGTACAAGGGCGGCATGGAAGAGATCATAGTCGGCGTGGTCGGTGTGCTTCAGTTTGACGTGCTTAAATTCAGACTTGAAAATGAGTACAATGTGCAGATCAGACTAGAGAATCTGCCATATGAGCATATCAGATGGATTGAGAACAAGGATGAGGTCAATGTAGATACAATTAACGGAACAAGCGACATGAAGAAGGTTGTCGATATGAAGGGCAATCCGCTTCTTCTGTTTATCAATGAGTGGAGCATCGGCATGACACTCGATAGAAATGACGGACTTGTGCTTACTGAGTTTGGAAGAAACTAGGTAAGGATTTCAAGGTTGAATTTGGACTTGACGTTAGTGAGAGATTATGTGTATAATGAAGACAGTTGTGAAAGCAACTGTCTTTTTAATTATGTTTTATTTGTATAATTTTGAGTATTTTAGTTATAGCTGTTTTAGAGTATAGCGTGAGGCACAAACAGCAGCACGGCCAGCTATATGATTCTGTAATTATTCCAATTTATTTGTTGACAATTGAATAGAAGTGTATTATTATAATAGCAGAACGAACGTTTGTTCGCGAGAGGATAGGAGATTATTATGGCAAAGGAAGATAAATTAAAAGCATTAGACGCTGCTATTGCGCAGATTGAGAAACAATACGGAAAGGGCTCTGTCATGAAGCTTGGTGACAATTCAGCCAATATGAATGTAGAGACAGTACCTACAGGCTCGTTAAGCCTTGATATTGCATTGGGACTCGGAGGCCTTCCGAAGGGCAGGATTATTGAGGTGTACGGACCAGAGTCATCAGGTAAGACAACGGTTGCACTCCACTGTGTTGCAGAGGTACAGAAGCGAGGCGGCATCGCAGGCTTTATAGATGCAGAGCATGCGCTTGACCCTGTATATGCCAGAAATATAGGTGTTGATATTGACAATCTCTATATTTCACAGCCGGACTGCGGTGAGCAGGCACTTGAGATAACAGAGACCATGGTACGTTCCGGCGCTGTGGATATCGTGGTTGTCGATTCTGTTGCGGCACTCGTACCAAAGGCCGAGATTGACGGAGATATGGGGGATTCCCATGTCGGTCTTCAGGCGAGACTTATGAGCCAGGCACTCCGTAAGCTCACGGCGGTTATCAGTAAATCAAATTGTATCGTTATATTCATCAATCAGCTTCGTGAGAAGGTAGGTGTGATGTTTGGAAATCCTGAGACTACCACAGGTGGAAGGGCATTAAAGTTCTATTCATCAGTGCGTCTTGATGTCAGAAGAACTGAGTCACTCAAGCAGGGCGGTGAGATAGTCGGCAACCATGTCCGCGTAAAGGTTGTTAAGAATAAAATAGCTCCTCCTTTCAGGGAGGCAGAGTTTGATATTATGTTTGGACAGGGTATCTCAAGAGAAGGAGATGTGCTTGATCTTGCAGTAAATGCAGGCATTGTCAACAAATCCGGTGCATGGTACGCATACGAGGGAGACAAGATAGGACAGGGTCGTGAGAATGCAAAGACTTATATCCATGAGAATCCGGCATTTTTTGATATGCTTGAGGCAAAGGTAAGGGATTTTTACTTTACACAGCCTGAGGATGAAGATGCTGCAGTACAGGAAGACTCTGAAAAGTCAGAGGCAGATGAGCAATAAGTGAGCAGGGTTATATATGATAGAGATTACCGGATATGAGAATATTGGTAAAGGCAAATACCGCACGACCTTTGATAATGGCACGACATGTGTGTTGTATCATACAGAGGCCGTGCGGTACTCTATTATGGAGGGAGCCTTTATCAGTGAAGCGGATTACGAAAAGCTGATAACTGAGGTGTTAGGAAAGAGAGCCAAAAAGAGAGCACTGCATCTGCTTGAACAGATGGACAGGAGTGAAAGAAAGCTTAGGGAAAAGCTCACACAGGGCGGATATCCGGATTGCTGTGTGGATGCAGCGATAGATTATGTCAAGAGCTTTCATTATCTTGATGATTACAGATTTGCTTCCACATATGTCAGGTATCATCAGGACAGCTTAAGCCGCAGGCAGCTGGAGCTGAAGCTTATGACAAAGGGCATAGGCAGAGATGATATAAATTGTGCCATAGACAGCGAATACACTGCTGATGAAGAGAAACATATAGCAAAGCTGCTTGAAAAGAAACACTATGATCCTGATAACTGTGATGAAAAGGAGTTTCGCAGGATATACCAGTTTCTTATGCGCAGGGGCTTTAAGAGCAGCCAGATTCTTTCTGCAATGAGGTCACAATTACCTTGACAATTTGCACCAAAAAGTATAGAATTTAATTGTTGTAATTTGTGAAATACAATGAAAATTTAATAAAGGAGGTGCTCCTGTAATGCTACCGTATATCATTACTGCTGTAGTTTCTATTATTATTACTGCATTGATTGTATGGTTTGCAGCCGCTTCATACGAGAAGAAATCTGCTAACTCCAAGATAGGAAATGCTGAGGAGAAGGCAAGAGGAATCATTGATGAGGCTGTAAAGACTGCGGAGGAAAAGAAGCGCGAGTCTATGCTTGAGATCAAGGAAGAGTCTATTAAGGCTAAGAATGATCTGGATAAGGAAATCAAAGAGCGTAGAAACGAGATTTCCCGTAATGAGCGTCGTATCGTTCAGAAGGAAGAAAATGTCGACAAGAAGCTTGAAGCTATCGAGAAGCGTGAAGCCGGATTTGCAGTTAAGGAAGAGGAACTCAAGAAGCAGAAGATTGAAATATCAAAGCTTAACGAGCAGCGTTTACAGGAACTTGAAAGAATCTCTGGATTAACCTCCGAGCAAGCTAAAGAATATCTCTTAAAGACCATTGAAGAAGATGTAAAACTTGATACTGCAAAAATGATTAAGGAAATGGAAAACAAAGCAAAGGAAGAGGCAAACCGTAAGGCTAAGGATTACGTGGTTACAGCTATTCAGAAATGTGCAGCAGACCATGTGTCTGAGACTACTATTTCAGTAGTATCGCTTCCGAACGATGAGATGAAAGGACGTATCATAGGAAGAGAGGGACGTAATATCCGTACTCTCGAGACTATGACAGGTGTAGATCTGATTATAGATGACACACCTGAGGCAGTTATCTTGTCAAGCTTTGATCCAATTAGAAGAGAGGTTGCAAGAATAGCTCTTGAGAAGCTTATTGTTGACGGAAGAATCCATCCGGCCCGTATAGAGGAGATGGTTGAGAAGGCTCAAAAAGAAGTCGATAATATGATTCGTGAAGAGGGTGAGGCTGCCACACTTGAGGTGGGCATACATGGTATTCACCCTGAGCTTGTGCGTCTTCTTGGAAAGATGAAGTTTAGAACAAGCTACGGTCAGAATGCGTTAAAGCATTCTATCGAGGTTGCACAGCTGGCTGGCTTACTGGCTGCTGAAATTGGTGAGGATGTCAGAATGGCAAAGCGTGCAGGCTTATTACATGATATAGGTAAGGCAGTAGATCACGAGATGGAGGGTTCACATATCCAGCTCGGTGCCGAATTATGTAAGAAATACAAAGAGTCACCACTTGTGATTAATGCAGTAGAATCACATCACGGTGATGTTGAACCGGAGTCACTTATTGCATGTCTCGTGCAGGCAGCTGATACAATCAGTGCGGCACGTCCGGGTGCAAGAAGAGAGACTTTGGAGACATATTCAAATCGTCTTCAGCAGTTAGAGGACATTACAAATGGTTATAAAGGGGTAGAGAAATCTTTTGCTATTCAGGCAGGTAGAGAGATTCGTATTATGGTAGTTCCTGAGCAGGTCAGCGACGCCGACATGGTTATCATGGCCAGAGACATATCTAAGCAGATTGAGTCTGAGTTAGAGTATCCGGGTCAGATAAAGGTTAATGTAATACGTGAGTCACGTATAGTGGATTACGCAAAGTAGAGCATTAGCGTGTTGTCGGTTTGACATAATAACATGTACATTTGAAAAGGCTTCTTATGAAGCCTTTTCTTTTTTGAAAAAAATAAAAACGTAAATGCAGCCGATTTTTACAATGTAGTGCTTATGGTATGAAATAAATTATTGGTAACTGTTCATTACTACTGAAGAAATTTGTATATATTGCATAAAAATATATGTATAAGATATCCTGTATTCACAAAAATAGATAATGGTACGTGACAAAATTAGTAAAATGTTATAAAATGGTAAGTGTAATATTTAGCAACTATTCAGCATTTGATGGCTGCAATATTTATAAATATTACAAGGGAGAAACTATATAATACAATATCATATGGAGGGTTTTACAATGCAGAGATTTACATTACCAAGAGATTTATATCACGGAAAGGGTGCGCTTGAGGCATTAAAGAGCTTTGAGGGAAAGAAGGCTATTATCTGTGTGGGCGGAGGCTCAATGAAGAGATTTGGCTTTTTAGACAAAGCCGAGGCTTATTTGAAGGAAGCAGGTATGGAGGTAAAGCTTTTTGAGGGAATTGAGCCGGATCCGTCAGTTGAGACAGTCATGAAAGGTGCGGCTGCCATGGCTGAGTTTGAACCGGACTGGATTGTAGCAATTGGTGGTGGATCACCTATAGATGCAGCTAAGGCTATGTGGATTAAGTATGAGTATCCGGATATCACATTTGAGGATATGTGCAAGGTATTTGGTATTCCTAAGCTTAGAAAGAAGGCACATTTCTGTGCTATTTCATCTACATCAGGCACAGCAACAGAGGTTACTGCGTTCTCAATCATCACAGATTATGAGAAGGGTATCAAGTATCCAATCGCAGACTTTGAGATTACACCTGATGTTGCAATCGTAGACCCTGAGCTTGCAGAGACAATGCCACAGAAGCTTGTTGCACACACAGGAATGGATGCCATGACACATGCCATCGAGGCATATGTATCAACAGCCAACAGTGACTTTACAGATCCGCTTGCACTCCATGCAATAGAGATGATACAGCATGACCTGATTGATTCATACAATGGTGATATGGCAAAGAGAGATGCGATGCACAATGCGCAGTGTCTGGCAGGAATGGCATTCTCCAACGCACTACTTGGAATAGTTCATTCCATGGCACACAAGACAGGCGCAGCTTTTGCTGATTATGGTGCACATATCATCCACGGAGCAGCCAATGCCATGTATCTGCCAAAGGTTATTGCTTTTAATGCAAAGGATGAGACAGCGAAAGAACGCTATGGCGTAATAGCAGATTTCATGAAACTGGGTGGAGAGACACTTGATGAGAAGGTTGAGCTTCTTATCAAATACTTACGTGGCATGAATGATGATCTGAATATCCCACACTGCATCAAGAATTACGGAGCAGACAGCTATCCAACAGAGCAGGGCTTTGTACCGGAGGAGGTATTCCTTGAGAGACTTCCTGAGATTGCTGCAAATGCCATACTTGATGCTTGTACAGGCTCAAATCCTCGCCAGCCAAGCCAGGAGGAGATGGAGAAGCTTCTCAAATGCTGCTATTATGACACCGAGGTGGATTTCTAATAAAAACGGTAACTCTGAATTTAAATTATTTAGAAGGTAAACAGGAAAAATGATTGATGAAATGAAACGGCAAAAAAGAGAGCTTGTATATAAGGGCTCAATACTCGATATATACAAGGATACAATGCAGTTTGCAAACGGTAAGACTGAGGAATGGGATTTTGTTTCACACAGAAAGGGTGCTGCGGCAGTGCTTCCGGTGCTTGATGATGGCAGGATAATCATGGTGCGTCAGTATAGAAATGCTCTCGAGAGGGAGACAATAGAGATTCCGGCCGGCTGCAGAGACTTTGTGGGAGAAGATACCAGACTGTGTGCAGAAAGGGAGCTTAAGGAGGAGACGGGCTACAGCTCTGATGATATCTCGTTTTTACTTTCACTTCGCACAACAGTTGCCTTTTGCGACGAAGAAGTAGATGTCTATCTTGCCAAAAACCTGAAAAAGGGCAAGCAGCATCTGGATGATGCCGAGTCAATCGATGTAGAAATATACACCCTAAAGGAGCTGTGCGACATGATTTATGCCGGGAAAATCCAGGATTCCAAAACAGTCAGTGCAGTTCTTGCTTATAGTAATATGATTAAATAATAACATACAAAATAATGCAAGCCACAGGATATATACTCCTGTGGCTTGTGTTTTGTAAAAAAATATGTGTATAATTTGTGGTTTAAGAATTCATCTCTGCAATGTCGTAGATAAGCTTCTTTGAATCCTCCCATCCTAGACATGGATCGGTGATGGATTTTCCGTAGACATGCTCACCAATCTTCTGGCTGCCCTCCTCAATATAGCTCTCAATCATAAGACCCTTGACAAGTGTTTTGATATCAGAGGAAAGCTGTCTGTTGTGCATAACTTCCTTGGCGATACGAATCTGCTCTTTGAACTGTTTTCCGGAGTTGGAATGGTTGGTATCGATGATAGCCGCCTGGTTGACAACGTCCATCTTGTCGTACATTTCGTGCAGACGGATTAAGTCCTCGTAATGGTAGTTTGTTGTAGTGTTGCCATGCTTGCTGACAGCACCTCTTAAAACAACGTGAGTCAGAGGATTTCCTGATGTCTCAACCTCATAGCCTCTGTAAACAAAATGATGTGGGTGCTGTGCTGCATAAACAGAATTGAGCATGACAGAAAAATCACCGCTTGTAGGGTTTTTCATGCCGCTGGCCACATCGAAGCCGCTGACGGTGAGACGATGCTGCTGATCCTCAACAGAACGAGCGCCGATTGCCACATATGAGAGAAGATCCTCAACATAGCCCCAGTTCTCAGGGTAAAGCATCTCATCTGCACAGGTGAGTCCACTCTCTGCGATGGCACGGATGTGCATTTTTCTCATGGCGATAAGACCCTCAACCATGTCAGGAGCCTTCTCAGGGTCAGGCTGTGAGGCAATTCCCTTGTAGCCCTCGCCGGTTGTTCTTGGCTTGTTTGTATATACACGAGGGATGATGATTACGCGGTCCTTTACATCCTCCTGAATCTTTGTCAGACGGCTGACATAGTCACAGACTGAATCCTCGTTGTCGGCTGAACAAGGTCCGATAATGACGAGAAATCTATCATCTTTTCCGCAGATAACATCTGAAATCATTGCATCGCGCTTCGCTTTAAGCTCGGTAAGCTCCTTTGACAGAGGATATTCCTCCTTAATCTGTGCAGGAGTTGGAAGCTGGTTTAAAAATGTGAAACTCATAATACTGCTCCTTATATAAATAGTAATTGTATTAATTAAAATGGTATATTTTTATGGCATATCGGAAAAAATTTCCAATATATAATGCCCAAACAGTTAAATAATAAGATAAATGAAATATATTGTCAAATTTTTATCAATTATAATAGTATGCATAAAAAGTTATAATAAAACACTAAAAGAATATAATAAGAAAAAAGTAACATTGAAAAAAAGTAAAAGATGTGATATAAATAGTTGGTAACTTTTTTTGTGACCGTAGTTTAATGGATAAAATTCCGGACTCCGACTCCGGCGAGTGCGCGTTCGATTCGCGTCGGTCACATACTTTGATTTTGATATGTTGGGTTAATGGAGGAACCATATGAAGGACTTTTTTAACAAGGAAACATTGGATAATATAAAGCAATTTTGTGCAGAAAATAAAAAATACGTTGGAGTGGCAGGTGTACTTGTAGGACTCATACTTATACTTATAGTAGTTGTCGCAGGAGGCAATAATGACAGACAATCCAATACTGAAGCCGGATCACAGACAGAGATTTCGGTGAAGGATTTTGAGTTTGAAAAGGATTACACAAATGACGCCAAGGACGATATCAGCACATTACTTGCTGATTATTACAAGGCATACGTGGGTGATGACCTTGATACCCTTGGCAAGCTTGCGACACCTATGAGCGACAACGAGAAGAGCTATATTGGTGTTGTCAGCCAGTACTATGAGTCAGTCAATGACATCACACCTTACACCAAGAATGGCTTGAAAAAGGGAACATACTTTGTGTCTGTTAAAAACAGCATAAAGTTTACGGGAGTTGATACACAGGCACCTACACTTGACTTCTTTTATATAGAGACAGGTAAGGACGGAAAGCTCTTTATAAACAATGTATACAGTAATTTCAACAGAACATACTGCGAGAATGAACTCGATGACGATATTATGGAGCTTATTTCTAAGTATACTGCTTCATCTGAGTTTGCAGACCTGCATGAGGAGGTACAAAAGGCATATGAGCAGGCGGTCGGTTCTGATGCCAATTTAAAGACTATGCTTGAGACAACACTCACAGGTGCTATAAAGCAGTGGTACACATCGTCAGGCATTGCCAATTTAAAGAAGTCTGATGCAGACACACAGACTACAGAGGCAGATACACAGCAGGCAGATGATGCATCACAAAGTGGTGACCAGCAGACCACGGATGCAAATGCGGGCCAGACTGCAGACCAGCAGACTACAGATGCAAATGCAGGACAGACCACAGACCAGCAGACCACGGATGCTAACGCAGGACAGACCACAGACCAACAGACCACGGATACAAATGCAGCCAATCAGCAGACAGCTGAGCAGCCACAGGCACCGGCTGAGTATCAGGTAGTGACAAAGGATGTTGTAAAGGTGCGTGACGGTGCAAGCACAGATGCAAAGGAGCTTGGTCTCTTAAAGGAACAGGTAACACTTACAGCATATGGCACAGAGGGCGACTGGACTATAGTATCCTACAGCGCCGGAACAAATGGCAGAGCTTATATCAAGACAGAGAATCTCCAGACAGTAGGACAGTAAAAGCAATACAAAGTAACAGATGTGCATACAATCATAGGAAGCAACACGGAGGCTTAAAGGTCTCCGTGTTTTAATCTACATGGCAAATGGCTGCTGTAAAGAGTAGAAAAGGCTGCTGTTTGGTTTATGTATATCGGATAAAGCAATCTAAAAAGAGGATATGGTATGGAAGAAAATGGTGTAAGAATAAATAAATTCCTCAGTGAAGCGGGCGTGTGCTCAAGGCGTGAGGCAGACAGGCAGATAGAAGCCGGCAAAGTAGGAATAGACGGCGTGACAGCAAAGACAGGTGACAGAGTTCTAAAGGGACAGACTGTCACATATAATGGACAGGTAGTATCAAAGGAAGAAGAGATGATACTGATTGCCCTCAATAAGCCGGCCGGCATAGTCTGCACAGCAGAAAAAAGGGAAAAAAACAACGTGATAGATTATCTTAATTACCCAAAGCGCATTTATCCAATTGGCAGGCTGGATAAGGATTCAGAGGGACTTTTACTTCTGACCAACAATGGCGAGATAGTAAATAAGATGATGCGCTCCGGCAACAGACACGAAAAAGAGTATATTGTCACAGTAAACAAAACAATATCTGACAGCTTCATAAGAGGGCTCGCAGGAGGTGTACCGCTTGTAGAGCTTGGTGTGACAACCAGAAAGTGCCATGTGAAAAAGCTGTCCTCAAAGCAGTTTAAGATTATTCTGACACAGGGCTACAACAGACAGATAAGACGGATGTGTGAATACTTTGGCTACCGTGTGGTTAAGCTTGAGAGAGTGAGAATCATGAATATTGAGCTTGGTGACCTGCCAAGAGGAAAGTACAGGGCGGTGACACCACTTGAATACAAGGGGCTCAAAAGACTGATTGCGGATTCCTCGAATCAGCCGGTTATACCTGATACGAATAAGGATCATTCTGATAAGAAATATACGGATAAGAAACATACGGATAAGAAATATCAGGATAGAAGAGCAAAGTAAAGCAGACAGGGGATTATTACAGCATGGAGAATAACAAAATAAAAGATAAGATAGATGAGCTTGTTGAAAGTCTTAACCGCGCGTCAAAAGCTTACTACAACGGCGCAGATGAAATAATGCCAAACTACGAGTGGGATGCAATGTTTGATGAGCTTACACAGCTTGAAAAAGAGACAGGATATATCCGCCATGACAGTCCGACACAGAATGCAGGCTATGAGGCAGAGGCTGGAAATCGTGAGCCGCATGAGTATCCGGCACTTTCACTTGCCAAGACAAAGAGCATTGAGGAGCTTAAGAAATGGGCAGGTGATATGCCAATCTGGCTTTCATGGAAGCTTGACGGACTGACACTCGTGCTCACATATGACGGTGGCAGGCTTGTGAAAATACTGACGAGAGGAAATGGAACTGTAGGAAGTAACATCACCTTTTTGCAGGATGCCATAAGCGGCTTCCCAAAGGAGATACCATACAAGGGACATATGGTTGTAAGAGGGGAAGCGACAATTTCCTACACGGATTTTAAGCTGTTAAATGATACAATCGAGGACGATGATGAGAAATATGCCAATCCAAGGAACCTTGCATCCGGTACATTAAATCTCGATGATGTGGAAGAGGTGAAGCGCAGACATGTAGTGTTTTATGCGTTTACACTCGTGCATATAGATGATGATATCATATCATGGGGGGATAGAATGAGCTATCTTAGTGATATGAAATTCAATGTTGTCAAAAGGGAGGCAACAGATGCGGCAGGCCTTGATGAGGCTGTAAAACGCTGGACAAGGGATGTCGAGAGTGGCAGGATGGATGTGCCTGTGGACGGACTTGTCATATGCTATGATGACACTGCCTACGCTGCAGGCGGAAGCGTCACAGGGCATCATGCTACGAGAGCAGGTTTTGCTTTCAAGTGGCAGGATGAGGCTGTAGATACGAGACTTCGTTATATTGAATGGTCGTGTGCGGTTTCGACAATATCGCCGGTGGCTGTTTTTGAGCCGGTGCAGATAGAGGGTACGACGGTTTCGAGAGCTTCGCTTTGCAATCTGACTGAGATAGAAAGGCTTGGAGTGGGAAAAGAGTGTACACTTTCCGTGATAAAAGCCAACAAGATTATTCCGAAATGCATAGCTGTAAAGGATGCGGTGGGAGCAGTTGAGATACCGAAGGAATGTCCGGTGTGTCATCATCCGACACGCATATTTGTAAGTAAAAACAGCGGTGTGAAGACGCTACATTGCACAAACCCTGACTGTACAGCCAAGAATGTCAAAAAGTTTTCAAGATTTGTCAGCAAAAGCGGAATGGATATAGATGGACTTTCGGTACAGACAATGCTAAAATTTATAAATGAGGGATTCATAAAACAGTTCCCTGACATATACCATCTGCCCGAGCATTTTGATAAGATAAGCAGCATGGAAGGATTTGGCGAGAAGTCGTGCATGAATATGCAGACTGCCATCGAAAAAAGCAGACATGTCCATCCGGTTAATCTGATATTTGCACTCTGTATACCTCTTATAGGTACCGATGCAGGCAAGAAGATTGTCAACGCAATAGGTTTTGATGGCTTCGCGGACAGGATGAGAAATGCCACTGACTTTGTGGATATAGACGGCATAGGCCAGGAAAAGTCAGGCTCCATACTTGAATGGTATGCAAATCCCAAAAACAGTGCGATGTTTGAAGCACTGATTAAGGAGCTTGACATAGAAAAGGTCGATATAAAGGATATGTCGGAGGGAAGCTTAAACGGCAAGACCTTTGTTATCACAGGCGATGTGCATGATTTTGCCAACAGAAGCGAGTTTAAGGCCTATGTGGAGTCACAGGGCGGCAAGGTGACAGGAAGCGTGTCAAAAAAGACAGACTATCTGGTAAACAACGACACTGAATCTACTTCATCAAAAAATAAAAAAGCAAAAGAATTAGGAATACCTATCATCTCGGAGGATACATTTATAGAGATGTTTGGGCGTTAGAAAAGAGGTTATAAAATGCCTATAAAGACACAAAATGATTTACCTGTAAAGGAAATACTTGAGAGAGAAAATATATTTGTGATGGACGAAAACAGGGCATCACATCAGAACATCAGACAGCTGGAGATTGCGATTGTAAATCTCATGCCATTAAAGGAGGACACAGAGCTTCAGATACTGCGCTCGCTGTCAAATACCCCTATACAGGTCAATGTAACGTTTGTGACCACATCTACTCACGAGGCCACTCACACATCACTCAGTCATCTGAACAAATTTTACGAGACCTTTGATGATATAAAGGACAGATACTTTGATGGCATGATAATCACAGGGGCACCGGTTGAACTTATGGAATACGAGGAGGTAGACTACTGGGATGAGATATGCAGTATAATGGAGTGGAGCAAGACACATGCTTTCTCCACACTTCATCTGTGCTGGGGTGCACAGGCAGGATTATATTATCACTACGGCATACCAAAGCGTGTGCTTCCAAAGAAGAAATTTGGTGTGTATGCGCACCGTGTAAAGAACAGAAAAATCCCACTTGTCAGAGGCTTCGATGACGTGTTTTACGCACCGCACTCAAGACATACCGAGGTCTTAAAGGAGGATATATTAAAGCATCCTGAGCTTACCATACTTGCGGAGTCGGATGATGCCGGAGTATTCCTTCTGATGGATCAGGACGGTAAAAAGATTTTTGTGATGGGACATCCTGAGTATGACAGATATACTCTTCACAATGAGTACGAGAGGGATAAGAAAAAGGGACTTGATATAGATATGCCGGTGAACTACTATCCGGATAATGATGATACACAAAAACCGCTTTTACAGTGGCGGTCACACGGCAATATACTTTATTCCAACTGGCTTAATTATTATGTATATCAAGGAGTGCCATACGATTTCGTAAATAATGGCGCAATCCTAGGAAAATAAAGAGTTTGCGGAGTTTTCGTAAAATCGTAAAAAATATAAAATTCTATGTATTTTAATGTATTTTAATGCCAAAAGTGTGTAGTAACTGTGTAGTAACCACCCCAAAAAGTGTGTAGTAAAAATTGTATATAGAAAAGCCATTATATGACACAAATATGAGAAGAACATGGAAATGCTCTTCTCTTTTTTTATGCCACAATTTAGGCATAAGGAGATGATGTTATGTTTGACGATGAAGTAAGAGAACAGATATTTGCTAAAAGCGAGTTACAAAAAATCGACCTAATGACATTATCCCTTGTCATTAAAGCGATAGAGGAAGTTTTGGAGGATAACAAAGATGAACATGCCGTATCAGCAACCAATGATGAATTATACACCTAATTATGGAGCGTATCAGTATAACCCAATGGCGAGCTATCAGAGATACCAACAGCCCGAACCAACACAAGGAATAAGTGGCAGAGTAGTACAAGCAGTTGAGACTATTAATCCCAACGAGGTGCCTATGGATGGCTCAATGGCATTTTTCCCAAAACAGGATATGTCGGAAATTTATGTCAAGGGCTGGAATGCTGACGGAACCATTAATACGATTGTGTATAAGCCTTATACAGCCCCTAAAGATAATCAGGCAGTAAATTCTATGGCTAATACAGAAAATGCTAAATTTACCCTATCAGATGAAAGTACACAGCTATTTCTGAATAAGTTTGAGGAATTATCAGAGAAAATAGGACAGCTAGAAGATAGATTTGATAAATCTTTAGGAACACAGAGAAAAACATCAAGAACTCAAAGTAAGGGCGGTGATGAAGAATGAATCAACAGTTAATTCAAGCAATAAATCAACTTAAGTCAATTCGGAATCCACAGCAAATGGCTATGAATTGCTTGCAACAGTCGGCACAGCGTGGAAATCCTATGGCAAAAAACTTGCTTAATCAGATAAACAGTGGAAACACGCAAGGCGCAGAGCAAATTTTAAGTAATTTTATGAATACACAAGGAATAAACCTTAATGATATTAAAGGAATGATGAATTAGGACATTTTGGGTTGTGCGCACATAATGACCGGTTATCCCATTTGTTAATAAAATAAATGGAGGTAAACAAGATGTTTAATTCAAACGGAGTTAGTCTCGCAGATATTGCCGCAGTAACAGGCAATAATCGTAATAACGATGGTATGTGGGGCGATGGTGCATGGTGGATTGTAATTCTCTTAATCTTTGGCTGGGGAAATAACGGCTGGGGCGGTTTCGGCGGAAATGGCAACGGCGCAGGCTACACTGATTCAGCTATACAAAGAGGCTTTGACAATCAGGCAGTTATCAGCAAGTTAGATGGTATTTCCAACGGACTTTGTGACGGCTTTTATGCCATGAACAATAGTATGCTCACAGGTTTTAATGGTATTAACACAAATATCATGCAGACCGGATATGGCATACAACAGGCAGTAAATGCTGACACAGTTGCTAATATGCAGAATACTAACGCTTTACAGTCACAGCTTGCTAACTGTTGCTGTGAGACAAGAGAAGCCATCCAGGGTGTAAATTACAACATGGCAACTAACACTTGTGCTTTACAGAACACAATGAATAGCAACACAAGAGACATCATTGATAGTCAGCAGGCAGGAACGAGGGCTATTCTTGATTACTTATGTACAAAGGAAAATGCGGATTTGAGAGATAAGGTGCAGAAACTTGAACTTTCTGCTTCACAGGATAGACAAAATGCACTTCTGACTACTGCAATGACAGCACAGACACAGCAGATTGTCAACTCTGTAAATCCTACGGCTATTCCAGCTTATGTTGTGCCTAACCCAAATGCTTATGCATATGGCTGTGGTTGCAATACCGGCTGTAATTGCTAAAAATGAATAATTGAGTATCTTAATTGAGTTTAACTCAATCTAAACCGATTAAAAATCATTTTTAGTCGAGACTTAGTCCAAGTTTAGTCGAGAGTTAGTCGAGATTATGTCTGCTAAGCAGTATTACTTGATGTTACCGACACAAATGTCGGGAAGATAAAGGGCAGACTATAATGTTTGCCCTTTTGCACATTGAAAACCGAATATTAGTTGATGATTTGTAGATTTGATTTTTCTAAAAACTTGAATTTTGGGGTTGACTTTTTGTGCGTACTATTATATATTAAATGTGCGGACAGAAAGTGAGGTGTTTAAAATGTCTCCACGCACAGGCAGACCTAAATCTGAAAATCCAATGAATGATAGGATTTATGTAAGAGTAACAAAACAAGAGAAAAAAGAAATTATGGACTTTTCTTCTGAAAGTGGTTATTCAATACTAGAACTAATCAGAATTGGCATTGAAAAGATAAGAAGTCAAAAAAAATAAAGTGTTGCACCGCTACCAACGAACACAACACTTTAAAAGCACCAATCCGAAAGAGATTGATAAATCTATTCTATCAGTTTCTTTCGGAAAATCAAGTATTTTTTGAAAGGATAAGATATTATGGAATTAGAACGCAAGAGTATTGATGAAATGACAAAGGCAGAGCTTAAAAGGGAGCTAGATGGCCTTAGATGTGAGTATGACACATTAAAAGTCAAGGATGACATTATCAAGATATTAGACCGTATGCCAACGAGCATTGAGCTAGAGGAAATAAGGAAGTATGCCGAAAAGGTGTATCAGAAGTCTATAGATAAGCATTGGTATTTTCTGAATGGAGTACACGACAACATCTGCAATATGGTAGACAATCTATTGGAAACAGGAGATTATAGCACACTAAACTATCTGAACTGTTTTGTATATGGTAAGTTATTAGACGAAAATCCGACCGCAACGGAGGGAGTAAAGACAATGACAGGCGATATGGAGAAACTGTTGCTGAAACACTTAATGGCAGAGAGAGGCGGTGTGGCATAATGAATGCGATTAACAATGTAATAGATATGAGAACACCTATTGAAGTTGCACTTAACATTGATAGCGAGGGTATGACAACAGCTAGAAAGTTGTATGACTTTTTAGGGCTGGCACAAGGGCAGTTTTCAAGGTGGGCAAAAACTAATATTACAGATAATGAGTTTGCTACAGAAAATGAGGATTATTGGGGGTTCGACATTGATGTCGAGGGTAACAAAGCGGTAGATTACAAGCTCACTGCTCATTTTGCCAAGAAGTTATCTGTTAAAGGTAATTCAGAGAAAGCGGAACAGGCAAGGGAATATTTTACAACTGTAGAGGAAAGAGTAAAGCAAAAAGCTATTGATATATCCCAATTGTCACCCGAGCTTAAAATGTTCAACACAATCTTTCAGTCAGTAGCACGGCAACAACTTGAACAGAAACGACAGGCGGAGCAGATAAATAAAGTTGAGCAGACTGTTGACAATATGAAAGAGATATTTACACAGCCTATCGGAGATTGGAAAGCTGAAATCAATGCAAGGGTGCGTGAAATTTCAATCAAGAGCAAAATTGACTATCAGATACTTTACAATCAACTCTACGGAGAATTGGAAACCACTGCACATTGTAGCTTAAAGAGATTGCAGGACAATAAGAAAAAGCGCATGGAGAAAGCGGGCAATACCAAAACAGCAATTAAGAATGAGACAACAAAAATTGCTATTATCTTTGAAAAACCACAACTTAAAGCTATTTTTGAAAATATCGTCAAGAAATATGCTATGAGTTATTGTGCATAATCAAATTTAGAAACCATCAACTAATATCGGTTGGTGGTTTTTTATTTTATGAAAGAGAGGTAATAAAAATGGCTGAATTTTCAAGCATTGCAACACAGACAGTTGCAGTAAATGGGAATGTATTATTTACAGATGCGCCAACATCTGTATGCAATAAAGGATATATTTCGCACAGAACAGGGAGCGGATTAATTAACCTTAAAGGCGCTACCAATACTTGTAAAGCAAAGTACAGAGTAGAATTTAATGGCAATATTGCCGTTCCCGATGGTGGTACGGCAGGAGCTATATCACTTGCAATTGCAATAGAGGGCGAGCCGGATTTATCAACACTTGCAATTTCAACACCGACAGCCACAGAATCATTTAACAATGTGTCTATGGCAACGGATGTATGGCTTCCTTGCGGATGCTGTCAGGCAATTTCTGTCAAGAATACATCTGCACAGGCTATCAGTGTTGCAAATGCTAACATCACAGTAAATCGAATTGGTTAGGGGGGTGAGAGTATGCACATTGAAAGAATGCACAAAATGCAAGAGTGTCTTACAGAGAAAGCTGTCAGCGAGTTTGAAAAGGGCATTGAAAATGTTGACACTTCTGAAATGGGTGAGGTCGTGGATATGATAAAAGACCTTGCAGAAGCTGAGTATCATTCAATAATTTCCAAGGCTATGAAAAAGGCTGATGAAGAGGAAGAAGAGTACGACAAAGAACTCCTAAGAAGTCTTAAGGCAGAATATGGCGAAGAAAGTGGCAGAAGATATTACGACCAATATCGCTATGCAAATGGCAGATTTGCCCCTAAAGGTCGCGGAACACGTAGAGGATATGAGGAACCGCCTTATTATCACATGCCGGTAAACTACAACGACATGGAGTATATGCGCGACATGGATAAGAGCCAAGGTAAGATGTACTACTCTGAACCGATTGCACCACATGTGAGTGAAAGCAATTATGACAGAGCAAAGAGACATTATACCGAGACAAAGGAAATGCACAAAGGAGCTTCAACAGAGGACAAAGAGCATAAAATGAAAGCCCTTGATATGTATATCCGTGAATTAAGCGGAGATATATCGGAGCTTCTGAATGACATGACACCCGATGAACGCAACCTTTTGCGCACCAAAATGAGCAATCTTGCGTCAAAACTGTAATTATTAAGGCTATGGGTAGTAATGCTCATAGCCATTTTTAGAGGGTATAAGCATGGATATAAGGGTTAATGATACATTGTGGCACATACAATTTAAAAAGCCCACATCAAGCGAATTAAGGCGGTCTGACGGCACAATAAGCCTAGGAGTAACCGACAACACAACCAAGACAGTGACGATAGCTGATAATGTGTCTGATTACATGGCTGACAAGATACTATGCCACGAGCTGGTGCATGTGTACTCATTCTCATACGGCTGTGACATTGACATGGAAACAGAGGAAATAATCGCAGACTTTATGAGCTTGTACGGACGGAATATTGTATACACGGCTGACAGAATATTTGATTTATTGGAGCAAAAATATGGATAAAATAGACAGATTATTAGAATACATACACCGGACTAATCCGGAAATGACACGGCAGAAATTGATTGAAGAACTAGGAGAGAGTGACTACAGTGCCAAGAGCATTTATTTTTTGGCAGTTCAAAATTCAAATTCCTAAAAATTTTAGGATGAAAAAAGTACCCCCGTACCTTTTGATTTTTTGATTTCAAAAATCCGTTCGCAAAATTTTACAAAAACCTGTCGAGAACTTGCAAAGAACTCGCACCACACTTTAATTGAGTGAAGTTTTCTGAAAATTCAAACATTTTCCATGAATTGGTGCGCCTGACTTGTTAGATATTGCACCCGGCACAACTTGCCACGGCTTGACGGCTTAAGGCTCTACAACTATATCGCAAAGCGTTGTAAACGGCTTGTTTTACGGCTTATTTCAGTGCACTCGATAAAATCCACGCTAACACGTTTAAAAGCCCTTAAAGCGTCAAATACACGGCTTTAAATGTGTATATCATAAAATAATAGAATATTTTTGTTTATTTGTCAATGTACATACGCCCCGAAACTATAGCCGGATAACTTGCGACAGTTTCAACGGCTGCGCGCTTGATTTTAGACACAACAAAAAGGGATACAAAATATCCCTAGTGGTAACACGTGATATATTTCCCGGCTTGATAGTCACAAAACAGCGTGGCCGGGTGAACGTGCGCGCGCTTTTCTACGACTTGCAACCATTCGCCGGACCTTTGAACTGTTATTTTTAACTCGTGTGACTCCATCCATTCTATGCAATCGTACTTGGTATAACTAAAATCGTTTATTTTCGGCATCTCATAGCCTAGCGCCTTAACGCGCTTATATATTTCTTTTTTCCCTAAATACTCATAATTAGACATAATACACCCCCCTATCTATAACAAGCCTTAATTATTGGGCTTATATAGTTTTTGTGGTTTAGGTAGTTATCAAAAGCCGTCCGGCGGTACTCCTTGCCACTAATAAGCGTGGTAATATCGTTACACGTTCCCGACTCTGCGACAGTTTTAAAAATATCTGTTATTGCTTTACGCGTGACACGCTCGCTTGCCTGATAGCCTAATACATCTGTATATTTGCCATTGTAGCGTGCTCTTATTTCACGTTCTACAGCGTCAAGACTGTTTAGCTCGTTGTCCATTCATTAACCCTCTTTTCTGTTTTAGTACATGGTTTATAAGCTGTTTTTGACCTTTTCGCGGTCTGTCGTGCGTTAATCTGTTTTTATAGGTGTAAAATAACGCAAATCACCTATAAAGGGGGCACAATTATTTGTTCAAGCGTTGCACCTCTTGAGCCTGATATAAATATAAAGGCATTTATAAGACCTCTTGACGCGATTATTTACCGGACGCGCGGACGGAGTGCAATATATACAGCCGTAAAGCCGTATAAAAGCACCTATAAATTAAATACATTAAATTGATAATATAAGACCTGAAAGCCTTATATATAAAGCTAATAGCCGGAGTCGAACCGGCTTAAATACACCATGTTAATTTGTATCGCTATTAGCTTGCGAATTATTCCAATATCATCCCTTATTGTTCAATGATTTCAAAGCATTTTTGTATCTCTTCTAGGCTGTGACAGCATTCCCCACCGGGATAACGATATATAGCCATATAATCACCACCACCTAGAGGTTGCATATCTTTCAAATATGCTCTATATCCTCCATTACCTTTTATAATTTTGGGATATCCGTCTTTTATCATTTTCTCAATTCTTGCCATTTTCTTATTTCTCCTAATTAAATAAAAATTAAGTCGATAGTATCAGTTGAGTTATGCGACTTTTTGTTGAAATATGTAACTTACTAATTGCAATTTAATAAAAAAATAAAAATAAACCACCATACCCAATAACAAGGCATGACACAAAAAGCCCGAAAGCCTTTAAAAGCTCGATAAAATCTCTCATATTGTGCCCCCTAAATCCATGCTATTTCATTGTAAATATTTTCATATACTGGGAAATATTCCGGGCACAACGCGCAAAAATGTAATTGTGTGTTTTTGGCCTCCGTTGGCGTCTTGCCGTTGTGCAATGCCTGGCAAAACATATTTACAAGTTTACTTTGCATTTTGCTAAAATTTTTCAATTTCAAATAATCATCTAAGTACATCACAGTAAAATAATAACTATAAGAATTGCCTCTTATATATAAATCTTTTGCTCTAAAAAGAGACTTTAAAAAAGCTTTTTCGTTGTAACTATTGGCGCAAAATTCATAGCCCTTGAAACCACCATCGAATTTTACAACACTATAGTTTAAATTATTCCTTTTTGCTATTTTTTCGATTTTATATCTCATATATTTACACCTCTTTAATATAAAGCCGGTGAACTTGCACCGGCTTAAATGCTAATTACTCGTTGTCATCGTCTTTCCAACTTGCTGGAACTCCGTTCCAAGGTGTGCCAAAATGTGTCACACCTAAAATATAAAGGTCTAACGGCTCGCAATGATAAACGAGTTCGTTAGTATATTCGCTCAATCTCTCGGCGTCGCTGTCGTTGATGATAAAATACTGAAATACTTCTAAGTAACAATCGTCCTCTTCGTTGTAGTCGGTACCACAATAAATATCAAAATCAAAACCGTTTGAGATTAAAGCTGGCATGATGTCATTATTTAATACTAAATCGTCACAACAAAACTCAATCATTGACTCTTTTCTTGTCTCTTTTAATGTCTCTAATACTTCTTTGCTCATGGTTTACACCTTTTCCCACGTATGTTATAATATACGCGCCTTTCATAATATTTTGTTTGGTGCTCATCGTGTAACTTTGGGCGGCTGCGCGATGAGCTTTTTTATTTTGTTCCTTGCCTTTCGACTTGACTAAAGTATACCAAACATTAAGCACTAATGCAATTGACATAATATATAAAATTAGGCACTAATACTTATACTACTTTTGTGCATTTTGATTAAGCACTAAAAACATATTGATATTAAGCACGTTTTATAATATAATAATATAAATAAATGCAGAGAAGAGGTGCACTAAATGGATAATATAAAGGAAATACAGGCGCAGAAAAATCGCGAAGCCGTCAAAAGATGTATGAAAAATAGAGATAGAATCAATGTGATTCTGCCGCTTGGAACTGTGGAGCGTATCAATGCATATGGCTTAAAATCAAATGCTTTTGCGAGAGAATTAATTCTTGCGGAACTCGACAAAATGGATAGAATGAAAAAATAACTATGTTATATATAAGACACTAATATATAATGGTAAGGGTGTAAAATGACAAAGCAAGAAATAACTGCAAAAATATCGCAACTCATCAACTACAATGTTAATAAAGAGGGCATAACCTGCAAAGAACTTGCAGCACGAAAAAAATTAAATTACAAATCGATTAACGCATATGCTAACGGCTCAAGAATACCGCGCCTCCGTAATTATATTATAATATATGCAATGTTTGCGGATAATTTAACGAGGTGCGAGGCGGAAAAAGTAGCAACTAAAACAATTAATAGTTTTCTCGATGAGATTGCAATTTTATTTTCAAAAGGCTATAGATATGCGGATTTTGAGCAGATAACAGGAATCCCGGACGCAATTTTTTATAAATATAGGAAAAGATTAGTTAAAGATGTATCATTATTGCATGCGATAATTATAATTAAGTGCTTTAATCTAAATTCCAAAATTCCGGGCTTGATTGATTAAGCACAAAATGTATAAAAAGGTATTGACAAATTAAGCACTAATACATATAATGTGCTTGTAACAAGTCAACAAGTTTGAAAGGAGATAAAGCATGAGCAAATTTAAATTGATGACAGAAGAACAAAAAGAAGCGATTGAGTGGCTAAGAGTTCAAAAGGAATTTTTAAGCGACAACAAAAGGGATATTTTTATCTCCGAAAGTGGCAATTATCCGCTTATAGTTGATTTATTAAGCGAGACAAGCGTTAACAGTATTAACAATCGCTTGAGTGGCTGCAATTTGCCCGTAATTGGCTTTGAGCCGGTTGAAGATGTGGCAGACGATAGCACGTATAAGTTGGACGGCTTGAGCTACGAAGAGGCTGAAAGTCTTGCACTTGGATATATGGGCCGTGCAGACAAGTTAATTGATAAATACCTGGATAAATTCAAAGTCGAATAGATAACAAAAAATCAATAATTGGAGGTATAAAGAGTATGAAATACAGAATAGTTGATGTTGATAACAGAGCCGAATATAGCAAGCCAAAGACCTTTGAAGAGGTCAAAGCGTGGTTTGAACCAAACGCAGAATTTGAAGAGGATTAAGGGGGCGCAGAACATGAGAGAATTTAAAATATATGGAGAAATTGGAAGCAATCCCGATACTCCAAAATTTAGAGCTTTTATGAAAAGCATTGAAACAAGAATAAATGAGGACGAGGAAATTATAAACCGCTCGAAAAAATGCAACATTGAGTTTTCAGATAAACTCAAAGAGATTTTGAACAATCCGGAAAATGCCTTGTATGTCGGTAGCATGGTATCAGGGTTACAATTCAGAACTCCGCGTTATAGCTATATCAAGCATTTAGAGTTTGACGGCAAGGAATACGAAGCAGAAATTGACGAGTTAGAATGCAAGTTCTGTTTGTTCGAGATTGAGGATTAAAAAGGGGGTGGAAAAATGAGAATAACACAAGAAAAAATGGACGCTATAGCCGTTCTAATGGATGATGAGACACGAGAAAAGGTTCACCACGAATTGGCACCATGCGAGCCGATAGAGTTTTTAAAACGCTATTGTGAATTAGAGCCAAGCTTTGAAGCAGTGCTAAAAGACGAATTTAGTATTGAAATTTAAAAATTAAATATTGTTTTTCAAAAAGTCGGTTTTTATGACCGGCTTTTTATTTTTTATATAAATTAGTATATATATGTGTAATGTGGTATATATTAATTAATACAGTTGTTATTATATACCCAACAACTCTATGTATTGACAAAATAAGTATATTTGATTATTATTATTTTAATTAAATTAATAAGCGAATGCCGGCTAGCTCGTATCGTTTGGAATTACTCCAGGCGGTGCGGGCTTTTTTATTTTATGATTTTGAGGTGCTAAAATGGAAAAAATTAAAGGAAATATAACTAAACATTTAATTGCCGATTTTGGCACTTTTCAACTTTATCGCGAGGACTTCGAGAGGGCTATAAATCAGGCTTGTCAGGAATTGCAAATTGAGGATTTAAAAAGCGAGGGTCAAAGGCCTTGGAAAGCTGTTTGTAAAAGAGTTGGAGAAATTATATTTAATGATAACAGTATTTTAAAGGATAAACAGTTATATGATAATACATGTATGTTAACTAACTACAACAGATATAATTATAATATATTAAATAATATATGTGATGAATATATATATATTAGTGATAAATATAATAAACTATGTAGTACTGTAGCTTTTGGTAATTGGTGTAATATAGATTGTGGTGTAATAGATAATTGGAGATTAAATAAAGAGTCAAGTCCTAAAAGTTATGAGATTTGGGAAAAATTGCAAGGAATCCGCAAAGATTGCATTAAAGATAGGGCATATGACAATAAATCCCCTGTCGGTGCTATGTTCGTTGGCAACAATGAATTTGGCATGAACCAACCGGGAATCGGCTACGAAGCTACGCAAGCGAGAGCACTAACCGCCAACGAATTACCACAATTAGGCGGTGCAAATAGTCAGACTATTAAAGCATTATCGGGCGATAGCGTGGTCGATAATGCCAAGTAATTGTATATACAACAGATACAATTCTAATCCCTTGATTTACAAGGCTTTGCGGACTATCGAATTATTACAACTATTCACAAAACAGTTGTTTAGCGAAGAGTTGAAAGGGTATAGATGAATTGTATATACAATAGATACAATTTAAGACGCTTGATGTTCGAGAGCTGAGTGGCGCACGTATTGGGTGCCCTGGGGGTGTATATGAAAAGCGACAAACCGCCCCACTTAGCCCCCAAAATATCCGCCAAAACAAAAAGGCCTTTACCCATACCTCAACCGTACCAAGCAGTATTTATTATTATAACATAAGTTATATATTAATTAAACAACATACACAATAATAATATATATACATACAACTACGATAAAATATTAGTTATATATAATATATAACAGTAAAGGAGCTAACAGTGATGAAATTAACAGGATTTGAGTCGAGCAAAATTAATTCCGATATGGTAAATCACCCTAGCCACTACAACTTGCCTGACCGTAAAGAGTGCATTGATGAAATGATTGACATTTACGGACTTAAGGATATGGCTAAATGGTGTGAGATTACTGCATACAAGTATGAATATCGTGCCGGGCATAAAGGTTCTGTGGCTGAGGATATGAGCAAGGCAGAGTGGTACATGGATAAAGCTCGCGAACTTAAGTCTAAGCGCAGGTGGAAGATTTTAGGCAAGATTATTATTGAATACTTGCCAAAGTTCATTAAGGGCTTTTTTGCATGGGCGATGTTGTTCTGTATGGTTCATGCGATATTCTTTCCTGACCTGGCCTTAATAATTGCTTCAATAGTGTTTTTTACTCTTACATGCATAATTGATTCGACATTTAAAGAAGATGAGGTGTAAATCATGTTTGTATTAAAAATTGCAACAACAGTATGGCTGGCATTAATCGCATTGGGAATGACAAGTGCCACATTAAACGAAAAAGAGACAGTAACCACAAGGCTCATTAGCATTGCTATAATGTTCGGTCAGATACTTGCCATAGCATTCATGTGGCAATAGATATAGGGCATTCGCCAAGCGGTAAGGCACAGCACTTTGACTGCTGCATTCGTTGGTTCAAATCCAACATGCCCTGTTCGGGGTTTACTGGGTTCCCCGACATTGGACTTAGTAGTTCCTTTCGCCCTCATAGTGGAAAGCCGTTAAGAGCCGTCACAAGGCTCGTGAGGGTTTAATCGTGTATAATCCCACAATACACGAGCGTGAAAACCAACCTGTCGTAAAGACATCTGTAATAGGCAGAGTAGACATATATACCCCCTTTAATTGTTAAACTAGGGCAACTCAAATCATATGAGTCTTAGGTGAGGTGCAATTCCTCACATGTCCTTTGCTGTAGGTTTCTTAGTTCTTTTCCTACAGCACATACAAATTTATATCTCCGGAGGGTGTAGCCACCCCTTAGACTACACCCTCATTATTGGCTTGTAGTTCAAAAGGTAGAACGCTTGACTGTTAATCAAGTAGTTGTAGGTTCGAGTCCTATCAAGCCAGCTTGCAGAAATAAAATATAGCGTAAGATATGGTAGCAGCTACAAGGTGTTGCGTGATATACAAGTCGGGTAAACAGCTGGGCAACACTCTACCAATAAACAACAGAAAATCATAGCGCATGTCCCTGTCTAAAGGTGCCGACTAACTGTTGCATAGTATCATTTCTGCAATTAAGGGTTCTTCCCTTTAATGAAATTTTTCGTATTTTTTGCTTAAACAGAGCTATTAGGTTAGTTCTGTTTAACGGCATGTAGCTCAGTGGTAGAGCAGTCGGTTATTAACTGATTTGTCGTGGGTTCGATTCCCAACCTTGCCGATTATTGATGTGTGGCGAAATGGGTAAACGCTATTGCCGTAAGATAATTCGTTGAAACCGGCAACTTAGATGACGAGAGTCGCGACAATCATGCGTGGTTCAAATCCACGCCACATCAATCATACGTCGGTTTAGTGCGAGCTGTTATATCTTGAATAGCGGTTGCGTAACGCTGATGGTCTGCAATATAGCAGTTTCGGAAAAATAAAAGAAAACACACAAAAACAAGTTGCTAGTAGGTACGCGCGACTGAAAGCAATGGGGTGAGACACTTCAAAATTCTGTAATGTGTTTTGATGAGCCTTTTGATGGAGTGTATCTTGCCTTTTCGGATAGTAGTTCAGTTGGAAGAACAACCACTGCAATAGCAGTAATTGAGGGAGTCACAGGTTCGAGTCCTGTCTATCCGATTACAACAAACTAGGTTAGCTACCGAAAAGCACAAGCCTTAGTGCCTGTTTGTTGTTTTGTTAATAAGGCTATTATCAGAAAGGCAGGTAATAAACATGCTATCAGAAAATGAAATCCAAACAAAAGTTAATTTCTTATCATCAGCAAGGTGCAATCACACGTTCCATAAATACATTGACATAACAGGTGACTTGATAGAGGGAACACTTTTATCAAGGATTTTATATTGGTTTGCGCCAAGCAAAGACAATAAGAGCAAAGTTAAGATATACAAGGACGGCGAATATTGGATTGCAAAGCAAAGAAAAGATTGGTGGGAAGAAATACGGATTACTGAAAGACAGTATGATAAAGCGATTAAATCGTTGGTGAAAAAGAAATTTGTAATTACAGCAAAATACAAATTCAACTCAATGCCGACTATACATATAAGACCTAATTATGATGTTATCAACGCAGAAGTTAAAAAATGGGAAGAAAATATCAGACAAGAGGTTATAGCAGAAGATAGAGGACAGGAATTACATAAACAGGCAGACGGGAATGACACAAAATGTAATTCCCAAGGGAATAACACAAAGTGTAATTCGGGAATGCCACAAGGTGTAACTCTTTTAACAGGGATTACTAATAATGATTACCTTAACACTAATTACGAAACATTAAATACTAAAAGTAATTCTCTTAACAGAGAACAGTGTAATTCTTTTTCACCTAAAGATAAAAAAGTGAAAGAGTTTAAGCCGATAAGCGAATACTCTCAAAAAGATTGGGAAGTTGCCGAAGAAAGAATGGTAAACAGAGCTGGTAAGATAGCCTATGATTGGACTAACGATGAAACACTTAAAGAAAATGTAAAGTTATTCTTTGAATACTTCCTAGGCAAGCATAGAGAATACACCGGAGAATATCACTATCCATTAACAGACAAGGTTTTATCAAGAGTGGTAGACAGTTTAACAAAAGAAACTGAAATAGAGCGTGACGGATATACGGACAATTATTACTCAACGATAAGCAACATGAAAGATAATACAGGCTACAAGATGTTAGTTGATGAATATTTCAATACAAAGTTTTCAACACAATGCGATTACAGCTTGGCACATTTTTCTTCTGAAAAAGTTTTGACCAACATTATGAACCATGTTTGTAAGAGCAGTTGGTGTGAAAGCAAAGAGTGGTAGGAGGTATTCACTATGAGTTCATATAAAGATTTACAGACTAAAATTTTTGAGAGAGATAATTACACTTGCCAATATTGTGGAAAAAGCAGTAGAGAATACAGGGCATTGGTGATGGCACACATAAGAACGGCTTCATTGTGTGGAGATGATAGAGAAAGCAATTTAATTACATTATGCAGACATTGCTACAGCCATATTTCAAACAATGAGATTAGAGCAAAGTTTGAAACAAAGGAAAATGCGGATTATTTTTGGGGGTTATATCACGAAAAAGTCAAAGGCTATTGCTATTACACCAACTATATCAGAAAAGTATTTACTGAAAATGGTGTAATTATGACAAGACCGCAAATAGATAGATATGTCAATGTATACATCAAAAATGACAGCGACTTTGATAATTTTAAAACAGAGCTAAAAGAAATCGGCTGTGAAAATATGAAGTATAAAATGCACAGAGAGATGGCAAAACACAAACATCAAATTGAAAAGCAAAAAATGGAGGTATAAATATGGCAAAAGGAGTTAAAACACGAAATATCGACTCATTCCGAGAGGGATTGATGGAATACGCATATGGCAGATGTTCACAGGCAGAAGCAGCAAAGATAGCCGGTATGAGCGTACCAACATTTAGGAAGTACGCAAATATGCATTTTTTAGGCATTCCGTTTCCTGACACACTGTTTAAGGCAAAGGAAGAATAACCAATGAACACAAATTGTGTGAACTGTGGCGCACCGATTGACAGAAAACTTAATAAATGCCCTTATTGTGGTACGCCTTATGACTACAGTGGCTTTAATGCAAGTTTTGAAAAAAATGTGCTTGGAACTATCTCTATTGCCGGGCAAGAATATCAAGTGTATTTAGGCGAATATGAGGTAAACACAATCAATATGGAGTGTGGCAGAGGCATAGATGGAAGGCTTTGCAGAGACAAAATTGTTAGCAAACGAAAATTTACTTTGATTGAGGTGTAATTATGGCATATACAGTTAAAAGATATACATTCAAAGACGGAAAAGTGATGTTTGAAGATAGAATTGCTTATGCAAATGGAGAATATGTTTCATTTGACGATTATGAAATTGCAATGTAAAAGAAGCACGAGGAAATTGAGGGTTTAAGAAAAGAGTTAAGAGAATCTAAAGACCATATTGCACAACTTAAACACGAATTAGAAGAAAAGTGCAGTTTTGAAACCGACAGACTTGTAAAACTACCATTTGACGCACTCGAAACAGCAAATATGCTTATAAATGCAACATATTCAAGAAAAACGAGTAACGTTGAGAAAGTATTTATCGGATGGAATGTAGTAAAAGGAGATATCTATTCTATTGACGATTTAGAGCAGATTGCGGAGCATTTGCTTGTGTATTGTAAGCACAACAAAGAGAATTGTTGAATTTGAAAATGCATTTCATTTATTCGTCGGATGCAGTGACCATTTCATGTCTGGAATTGAAATAGAAGATATAAAATTTTGCCCTATCTGCGGTAGAAAGTTGGTGTAGCAATGGCAGAACCTTAAGTAAATTAGCAGAAAAATGTAAAAGTTGCCCTAAATCTGAAAAATGCGACCATAAAAGAATGGAGTTATGTGCTTTAGCGGATTTGCCACCGCAAAATCTTGCAAGTGCTACACAAGGCATTTTGATAGACAATATGTCGCCTGTATTGAGGGAAGAAATAAAAAGCCCTTTAAGCCCATTTGGGTACAAAGACGAATTGGAAAAAGCACTAAATGATTTCCATTTTGGAAATAGGTTTATGTATGGTGCTTAGGAAGTTGGCGGAAGAATGAAAGCATTAGAAGAAATATTTTTTAGAGCTTGCGTGAATGAACAGAAAAGAAAATTGCCTTCAAGCAATCGAGAATTGAGCATAAGAACTATTGGAAATATTTTTGAAAGGCTTGGATTTTCGTACAAGCAATTAATGCACTATGTAAGTAAGTGGTCGGATAAAGGATTTTATGATTATGGAGTGACACTTGACTTAGGATGGTTTGAATTTGATAAGCTAACCGGAGAATATAAACAGATTTATGATTCTATGACAAGTACGGACGGATGGGAAGATGGGGAGTTGGCAAATTATATTGTCAGAAATTCTTTTAAGCGAGATAGAATAACACCACTTGATATTCTATATATGTACGGATTGGTTTAAAAGGCGGTGGAAGAATGAAACATCAAAAAGAATGGCGCACTTGCGACAGGTGCGGTGTGGAAATCGAGTACAACTATAGTGCTGTTGCAAATATTGAGGTAGAAAAGCAATCATACAGCCTTGGTATCTGCGGAGTTATTTATAAGAGAAAAACGCAAAGAGAAAGCAAAAGTTTTGAATTATGTCCTAAGTGTAGGAGAGATTTTAAGAGGTTTATGAAAAATGGAGCATGAAAGAAAATGGTGCACTTGCGATAGGTGTGGTGCAGAAATTAAAAAAGGAATACTGTGTGGAAATTCGGTTACAAAAAACGGCATTTTTAATACCACATACGACTTGTGCTATAAATGCATGGAAGAATTTGAAAGATTTATGGAAAATGAAAAATAATAAATTGTAAAGGAGAAAATAAATTATGAATTTTGGACAGGCAATTGAAGCATTAAAAAACAGCAAAAAAGTAGCAAGAAAAGGTTGGAATGGCAAGGGAATGTTTGTGTATTACGTTCCGGCTGGCAATTTTAAGTCTTATACAGAAATTGGAAAATCTATTGCAGATAAAGACGATTTAGTACATTACAATCCGTATTTTGCTATCAAAAATGTTAATGACACTGTTTCTACATGGGTTCCGTCAATTAATGATTGTTTAGCAGAAGATTGGTATGTAGTTGAGTAGCATATGGGAGCGTGTTTGAGCTATGAGCATGGCAGAAGTAATTAAATCAATAGAGCGTGAAGCGTTTAGAGAAGCACAATCGCACGAAATAGGCGGTAGAAATGGCGAGCCTATAGATTGTTCCGTTTTAGAAGATGAACCTGTTATCGAGGCAGATAACGAGGCGGACAGGCAAGCGTTTAGAGTAGCACTATCACAGAAATTTTGCGGTGATATATCCGGTGGCTATTTAACAAAAGCACCATGTATAAGCAAAGATGATTCAATTACGGAATGGCTTAGAAAAAACGTTGAAAAGGAATTGAGAGATTGCTTTGAGGAGTGAGAATATGGAGTATCTAAGTACAATTAAGAAAATGGAAAAAGGAATAACAAGACTTCGAAAACAATTAGACGAAGCCAAGCCGGGAACAAAAACATCACAGAACGAGTCTGTTATTTGCGATGATACGATGAAAATAGATATTCTTGGAACAGAATACAGAATCGAAATCCACAAAGTATCAGAGGACAGTTACATGGAGAAAAAAGGTCTTGCGGGCTATTGTGAAGAAGAAAACAAGTTGATTGTAGTTGCCGACATGTCGGAAGAAAAATACTTTGTAGGCATGGACGAAAAAGCACAGGAAATATATCGCAAAAAGACCTTAAGACATGAAATTATACACGCTTTTCTGAATGAGAGTGGGCTGTCTGATAGTTCAAATCGGTTTGATGGTGCATGGGCAAAGAATGAGGAAATGGTTGACTGGCTTGCAATTCAAGCCCCAAAAATCTTTTCTACGTTCAAGAAAATGAATATTTTGTAAACATGTATTACCGGCTACAGATTGATTGTAGTCGCTACCCTAAAACAATTATAGGCAGAGGTCTATAAGCACCTTTGCTTTTTAAAAGTGGAGGTGCTTTTCTTTATGGCTAGTCAGAGCCTTATTTCCACAGTAAACGGATATGAAAACTACATAGAGAATAAAGGAAAAGACGAGCAAGTAATTAATGCCTATGTAGACGCTTGCAGTGTAGCCATAAACGGCGAGAAAGATATTGAGTATGGACTACAACTCACTAAGAGGGCAAAAGAGCTTATAGAGGGCTTCTGCACGGCTAAAACAGGTGGCACGATTTGGGATTTGGAAAAATACGCATTCGACCACAAAACCACATATGAGCTGATAAACAAAAAATATGAGGTTTTGCTACTTGAAGCCCAAAACAAAATAGTTGACAGCTATTTTCAGTACATAGAGAAAAAGCGTGAGCCTAAAGACAGATTTTATATGCCACGTAGGAAACAACTAATCAAAATCGGACTTGTGGACGCACTGCAAGGCATGATTGATGATAAATACGACATATTGTGTGTGAGTCTAGTGCCAGGAGCCGGAAAGAGTACGATTGAGAAATTTTTTCATTCGGCAGTTGCCGGTTGGTTTCCAAAAGACTACAGTCTATTTTATTCACACAGTGGTGACATTACACGAATGTACTATGATGGAGTATACGACATTGTTACCAATGATGATGATTATGCGTGGCATGACATTTTTCCTAATCTATCAGTTACAAGCACGAATGCCAAAATGGAGCAATTCAACATTGGCAAATACAAACCTTTTCCGTCAGTACAATGTACTTCTGTAGGAAGTAAGAATGCCGGAAAAGTCCGTGCAAGTAAATTTTTGTTAGTTGATGATATGATAGGCGGAATTGAGGAAGCCTTAAATCCTACAATACTTGATAAGTTGTGGGATAAATACGCAGTAGACGCAAGACAACGTAAGACACAAGATACGGACGGGAAACCATGTAAAGAGATACATATTGCCACTCGTTGGAGTGTACATGATGTTATCGGACGCATTCAAAATATGTATATTGGAAATCCAAGAGTCAAAACAATATCAGTTCCCGATGTAGACCCGGTGACAGGGGAAAGCAATTTTGATTATGAGTATGGTGGTTTTACGAAAGAGTTTTTTGCCGACCAACAATTGCTCATGGACGAAATCTCTTACCGATGTTTGTATAAACAGGAACCTATCGAGCGTGAGGGTCTATTGTTTCCCGATGATAAAATCCGCAGATACTTCAATCTGCCACATGGTGAACCGGAAATTATCACAGCTCAATGCGATACAAAGGGAAAAGGCACAGACTATTTTGTTATGCCAATACTGCAAAAATATGGCGAGGACTATTACTGCATTGATTGCGTGTGTGATAATACGGCAGACTATGAAATGCAGTATGAAAACGCATCAAACACATTAGTCAATAATCAAGTACAAGAGTGCGAGTTTGAGCGTAATGCCGGTGGTGACAGAGTGGCTATGGAAGTTAATAAGAGAGTTGAAAACAAAGGGTGGATATGCAACATCACTGATGTACCGACAGAGACAAATAAGGAAGCACGTATTTTTCAGTGTTCTAACTGGATTTTACAACATATTATTTTCAAAGACCAATCACTTTATAAGCCCAATGAGCCTTATGGAGTAATGGTATCACTGCTGAAACGATATTCAGTAACAGGCAAAAAACAGCTCGATGATGTTCCTGACGTTTTTTCAAACTTTGCCTTAAGAATGACGCAAGGCAGTAGAATAGCAAAGGTTGAAGCAGTACACAATCCGTTCAGAGGAGGACTTTATTAATGAATACAAAAACTTACTTAAATCAAATCAGCAGATTAGATAAAATGATACAAAATAAGCTGTCTGAAATATACCGGCTTAAGACAATAGCATGTAGCGTTACTGTTTCAACGGACAAAGAGGCGGTTGATGTTTCGTCTGACAAAGATAAATTAGGCAGTACAGTAACTAAAATTGTGGATTTGGAAAAAGATACAGACAGACTTGTTGATGAATTTATGAGAAAAAGAAATCATATTATCAGCCAAATTGATAGTATGGAGAATACCGACTACTATCACGTACTCTCAATGAGATACGTTAATCAAAATACTTTTGAAGAAATCGCCCAGGCTACAAATTGGAGCATAAGAAAAATATTTACAATCCACGGCAGAGCCTTGCAAGAGTTTGAAAGGCTTTACGGAAAAGAATATCTTGAAAATGTGCAGTAGTGTGCATAGTTTTGCATATCATTGCATATATACACTTAAAAAATTGACAGTTATAATATAACTATGAAAAAATCGTAATTCGTTCATTGCGAAAATCTCTTTTAGAAATGGCACTCACAGATTGTGGGTGCTATTTTTTGTGAAGCGAGGGTAACATGAATAATCAGAATATTGTACCAACAGGAAAACGAAGTGTAATGTGCCCTCGTTGCGGAAAGCTATTAACGTGGGTAAATAAAAGCGACAAGAAACACCACAAAGTAATGTGTACGCACTGCCGTAAATGGATATGGTTTTGGGCTGGCACACAAGAATTTCAGATAAAAGAGGTTCCACAAAGAACTTCTGCAAGTGGCATGAGGTTTTATTGATGTATAGATATGCTCATAAAAATGTAAGACCTTTTTCAGCCGTCTGCCAAAATAATTACGGCAGACAAGTTATTTTTACACGTAAAAGGCAAATCACAAAAAACAACATAATCGAAGAACTGAATAAAGCACTTGTGATTCACGAGCAAAATGCTATTGAGATTGAGTATCTTGACAGATACTATCGTGGCGACCAACCAATTTTGTATCGGCAGAAAGTGAACCGCCCGGAAATCAATAACAAGATTGCTGTAAATCTTGCGTATGAGCTTGTTGAGCGCAAAACCGCAGAGATGTGTGCCGAGCCAATCCAATATGTGCTGCGTGGCACCGATAACCACAAGTCAGAGGAAATCACACAGCTTAACATCACAATGGATTCAGAAAGTAAACAGGAGTGCGATATAGACATACATCGTTGGCGAAGTATATGCGGTACCGGCTACAGATTTATCGGTAATGATGACGGACAAGGACAGTTGCTTGATGAGAGCGATTTTTATTTATCGTCTGAAAATCCAATGTATACGTTTGTAGTATACTACTCGAACGGACGTCCGGCATTCTCTTGTCAAATTGGAGAGGACGAGAACGGAGCAAACATATACTATGTGTTCACTGACAATGAGTGGTTTGATATTCGCAACGACAAGATTTATGCAAGCGGAATAAACGGCAACAGAGCAATTCCGGTGATTGAATATCCAAATAATGCAAGGCGGTTATCTGACATTGAAATGACTATTGCAATCACAGACGCTATTAACGTGCTTACATCGGACAGAATTAATGGTGTCGAGCAGTTTGTGTCTGCATGGGTGAAATTCGTTAATTGCGAGATTGACATAGATACATTCAGAAAAATGCGACAAGAGGGAGCTTTAGTTGTTAAATCTAACAATGGTTCAGACAACAAAGCTGATGTTGATGTAATGACGAGTGAGCTTAATCAGACAGAGGGGCAAGTGGTTTTCACTGACCTTTTTGAAAGATTTTTGAGCATTCAAGGTCTTGCAAATCGTCAGGGCAACACAGGCGGTGATACCGGTTCTGCCGTAGAATTGAGAAACGGGCATTACGATGCCGGACTTAGGACAGCTATCAATGAGCCTATCCTTAAGAAATCAGAGAGAATGGCGCTTAGGCTTATTCTTAACAGGCTGAGAATTAATAAGGGCTTTACACTTATGCCTAGCGATGTTGAGATACACATTAATCATAATAAGCTAGACAACATGCTTGTTAAGGCAGAGGTGCTTGAAATATTACTTAGGTGTGGCATCAATTACAAGAGAGCCGTCAAGACGATTGACATGTTTAGTGACCCTGAACAAGTTACTCTCGAAAGCGCCAAGCGCATGGAAATGCTATTCCCGGAAGAACAGCCGACAACAGCTACACCTAACAATAATAACAATGATAAGAACAATGGAAAGACAGCCGATGAATAATTGGCTGTCAATTTATTTTGGAGCTTGATATGGCAGATGAAATCCACGCACTCGGCAAAAATGAAATACAAGACATAGATTACGACACATATTTTGGTGAGATGGATTTATCTGACGAGGAAAAGGAAGATAGAAAAAAACTTGCTGAAAAGTTTGAAAAAATCTTTGTTATGCTATTTGCCTTGCTATCCGGCAAGGAAGAAACAGAGATAACAACTATCACTAAAGAATTTATTATCAGATATGAGAGCATTGCCACACAGTATTGTAAGGCAAAGAAAACACCCTCATACATTACAGACTATGCTCGGTACATTGTGAATGAGGTAGTTGACGCTACCACGCAAAATACTGACGTAGAGTATTTTACTTCACAAAAGCGGGCAAAAAATGTAGCTGCGAATGAAGCTAATGCAGTCGGCAATTACAGATTGCAAACCGATATGGTGAAACAGGGCTACAAAACAAAAGAGTGGCGTTCAAAAGAAGATTCACATGTCAGACCTACACATGCAGAAGTTGACAGAAAGAGAATTGATATTTTTGAGCCGTTTGAGGTTGGAAATTCACTGATGATGTTTCCAAAAGACCATTCTTTAGGGGCACAGGTAAAAGAAATAGCAGGGTGTAGATGTACCCTTAGATATTTTAAATAATCAGCGATTGTCAATTACGACAGTCGCTTTTTATTATACAAAATTTTGCACCTATGCGGTAAATAGGAGAACTCAGCAGGAGCGACCTGCGGTAACAAAAGCGTGAGTAACGGAGGTAATTATGACAAGAAATGACGTATTGAAACTATTTCCAGAAGCGACAGACGACCAGATAACAAATCTGCTTAACAAGAGCGGTGAGGAAATGGCAAGAGAGAAAGAGAAAACCAATCAGTACAAGGCTAAAGCCGACAAAGCTGATGAGCTACAGACACAGCTTGATGAGCTACAGGCTGGCAACATGACTGAACTTGAAAAGGCGAATAAAGCCTTAGAGACAGCCAATCAGCAGATTGCCAAGCTACAGAAAGATAACGCTGTCAGAGACTTGCGTGAGAAGGCTATGTCAGATTTTGGAATTACAGCAGAACAGGTAAAGACAGTAGTAAAAGAGGATGGCTCTTTTGACACTGCGGCTCTTGGAAAAATTATGTCCGACAAAGAAGCCAATGCGATAGCAGAGTATGAGAAAAACGCACTCGAAGGTACTCCTAATCCTAATAATGGCGGTAACAATAACAATGGTGATACAGGAAATAAGACAAATGCTGAAAAGATAGCAGAAAGCCTTATATCTGATGCACCTAAAAGCAACAACATTTTATCACATTACATTCAGTAATAACAGGAGGTAAAAAATGGCAAAGGAAATGAATATGCAGTATGAAAAGACTTCATACGCGGGAGACGCACAGATTCTCAAAAGAGAGCCTAATGAGGCAATTCCTTTAACACTTGATTTTTCTGCGGTCACAGATAAAGACGCAAACGGAAAGAAAATTGTTAAAGCCGGTACGCCAATTGGAAAGGCAGGAGTTGTAGACAATACAGCAACTACAATCGGCATTTTGAGATTTGATGTAACAGAGGACAGACCACAGGGAGTACTGCTTAAGAAAGCATATCTTAACACAAAGGTAGCAGAAGCACACTCAGGCGTTACATATGACGAAACAGTTAAGACAGCTCTTCCAATGATTGTATTTGAATAATAACAGGAGGTAAACAGATGTTAATTAATGAAGTATTAGACAGTAAGTCTATTGCATTATCAGCAACAGAAAACGCTAGTAATCAGATACCTTATCTTGGTTTACAGTGGTTTCCAGAAAGAAAGAAACAGGGGCTTGATTTAAGCTGGATTAAGACACATAAAGGGCTTCCGGTATCACTTGCACCATCTAACTTTGACACAATCCCAACAATTAGAGCTAGAGAGGGATTAAGCAAGGAAAAAACACAGATGGCATTTTTCCGTGAGGGAATGACAGTCGGTGAAGAGGAAATGCTTGAAATCGAGCGTATTCAATCAGCAGACGACCCTTACCTTGCAAGTGCTTTATCAAGCGTATATGACGATACTAATAATCTTGTAAGTGGTGCAGAGGTTGTTCCGGAGCGTATGAGAATGTCGCTTCTTGCTACAAGTGCAGGTCATCCAGTAATTGCCATTGTGAGCGATGGTGTTCAGTATGCTTACGATTATGATAAAGATGGTTCATACGCAAAAGACCATTATGCAAAGTTATCCGGCACAAGTATGTGGAGTGATACAGCTAATTCAAAGCCACTTACAGACCTTAACAATGCAAGAAAGAAGTTACAGAAGCAAGGCAAGATTGCCAGATATGTGCTTATGAACAGCAATACATTTCAGTATTTGCTTGATAATGCACAGATAAGAAACTCAATCCTTGCACAGAACCTTACAGCAACTATTGATGTTGACGATGATACTGTTATTTCAGTAGTGCAGAAGAGAACAAAGCTCACTATCGTACTTTACGATAAGATGTACATTGATGATGATGGCAAGGAGCAGTATTTCTACCCGGATAACAAGGTTACACTTCTTCCGGAGGGTAGTCTTGGCAGTACTTGGTTTGGCACTACACCGGAAGAGAGAACAGCAAGACAGGTAGCCGATGTAGATGTAACAGTATATGGTGTAGGTATTACAGTCGCTACAAAGACGGAGTACGGACCACCTATGAAGATGTCAACATTTGCTTCCGAGGTTGTTCTTCCATCATATGAGAATATGGATAGCACATTCGTATATGAGGTTCATAGCGAAGAGTAGGGGGTGCAACTATGAAATATCCATATATAGTGATTCATAATGGTAAATGGTATAACGCTGGCGAAGAGGTTCCGGAAAATAATAATTCCGGAGCTTCTTTTGATTATAGCAAGACAACCATTAATCGCATGTCTACATCTGATTTACAGCTGCTTGCGACAGAACAAGGTATAGACAACGCAGAAGAACTTACAGGAGCAGAGTTAAAGAAGCTGTTAATTGAGAAATTAGGATTATAGGAGCTGGGCTATGGAATTAAAAGATACAGTAGAAATGATGAATAGTGCTGATTACAAAGAGAGATTTAAAGCAGAGTATCAGCAAGTGGTTATTCGCTATAAGAAACTAAAAAATATGCTTGATAAGTGGGATAACGATGAACTTACATTTACTCCAACTTGCCCTAGAAGCACTTACAATATGCAGATTAAGGCAATGACTGACTATATTGCAGTCCTTGAAGCAAGAGCGGTAATGGAAAATGTAGAGCTTTAGAAAGGGTTTGAACTATGGCAGAATACACCACATTAGAGCAAGTCAAAATAAGACTTAAACAATTTCATATTGAAACAGTCACGAATGATGATGAAACAACATCTGATGTGGTAGTGTTCGATAACAAGGAAGATAACCCACTCATTGAACAGCTCATTAGGCAAGCCACGGAAGATGTAAAGGCAAAAAGGTGTTATCCGGACACTTTCACTGATGATGATATAACTGCCGACTTAAAGCAGTTTGAAAATGTTGTTATCAATCTTGCTGTCTACGACCATTCACAAGCCGGGGAGAACTACATGAGCGCATTGAGTGAGGGCGGAGTGAGCCGTACATGGAAAGACAGAGATAAGCTGTTTGTCGGAGTTTTTCCTTTTGTCAAAGTGCTATAAAAAGAAGATTGTGCGTTACCAATATGGTAGCAGGCGGTACACATTAAGTGGTGGTGGGCGGTGTGCCAATTACTAAAGATGAAAGGCTGTAAGATGAAAGCTTTATTTTATCAGACATACATTATTGCCTTACCAATTATCCTGACGGCACTTTTGGGTTATATTGTTTGGCTTTTACAAGAGCAGAAAAAGCAAAAAGCAATAGACACAAAAGAAAGAAACGAGCGCATTGAAGAAGAAAAGAAGCTACGACAAGCAAACGGAAAAGGTACAATGTTACTCTTACGAGTACAGCTTATCGAATACCACGATAAGTACATGAAGCTTGGCGAAATTCCCTCATATGCGTATCAGAATTTTTGCGAGATGTATGACGCATACCACGCACTTGGCGGTAATGGCATGGTAACAAAAATGAAAAATGAGATTGAGGAAATCCATTTAGGCAAAGGAGGTAAAAGCTGATGGACTTTACACAAGTACCTACAGTAGTTGCTATTATGGTAATTACTTATTTAATCGGATATGCTTCAAAGCAGATACCACAGGTTAAAGATAATGTTATTCCTATTATCGTAGGTGTAGCCGGTGGAATACTCGGTATTGTTGGAATGTTTGTAATTCCCGGTTATCCGGCAGACAACATTCTTGATGCAATAGCAGTTGGCATTGTGTCGGGCATGGCAAGTACCGGTGTTAATCAGATTTACAAGCAGATAAAGAAAAATGCTTGACATTAATAAACAAGCCATGAAGTACGCACTCCAAGGCCAAACAGTCACAGTCTATGAAAAAGACGAGGACGGAAATCTAAAGTTTTACGAAACAGAGGACGGAGAGAAGATATATTACACCCATGAAGAAACAGGCTTTTCGGAGCCGGTTGATTTTCGAGCAAATATATCGTTTGACGGAGGAGAAGCACAGAACAAGGAATATGGCTTCAATGTGGCTGATTTTGACGCTGTTTTGCTGACAGACAGAGGAAAATACCCGTTAAAAAAAGGTGACGTTATTTGGCTTGATAGCGAGCCTACAAAGAACAAAAACGGATTAGTTGATTCAACTTCCGCAGACTTTACGATAGTGGGAGTAAAACCCTCTCTCTATTCAGTTAAATACATGCTCAAAGCAGTTGTGAAAGAAGTGTAATTATGAAGATTGACGTTTCTCTGACAGAAAAATCTATACAAGATGCGATAGACAAGCTTGAAAGATATAAAGACCGTCTACAGGACAAGTGCATAGCGTTTGTTGGAGAACTTGCTAGTAATGGCATAGCCGTAGCGCAAGCAAATACAGGCAATTTCGGACATTATATCACGTTTAGTTACGAAATTAAAGATACAACAGACGGCTGTACGGCTATTGTGCTTGCCACCGAAACAGGGCAGATACAAAGCACATGGCAAACAGCAGATGGGCTTAAGACAGTTGATGTATCACCTTTGCTTATGGCTGAATACGGCTCGGGTTGGAAAGCTAAACCACACTTCAATGACGCAAGAGGTGGTCAAGGAACTTTCCCGGGGCAGACACACGCATTTGACAGCGAGGGTTGGTATTGGAGAGACGAAAGTGGAGAATTACACCATTCATATGGCATTACACCTACAATGCCGATGTATCACGCATTTGTAGAAATGGAAAATGACATCATAAGAACAGCACGAAAAATTTTTTAGTTGAGGTGATAAAGTGGCGAGTCAAAATCAATGGGTTTTCGACCTCGAAAACCTCACATATGCGATTATTAAAACTCGATGTGAGAAAAAAATGAAAACTAAATATCCAAAGCTAAAATTCACACAAGAGGAACAGTCGGACAGTGCAGCGGCTAGTTTTCCAACGGTGCTAGTTCAAGCACTCGAACCTATTGAACAGAATGAGGATTTAGAGTGCGAAAAAATAAATACAGTGTTATTTACGGCACAAGTAATTGTTACAACGAATAAAAGCCGTTCAGAAGCTTTGAATGTGGCGCAGACAGTGGCTAATGAATACAAAGCTATGTCATTCAAGCTGACAACGATTCCATTCGCTAGGAAAAACGGCAAAATATGGACAGCAACATTACGTGCTAGGCGGTCATTCGACTGGAATGATAGATTATAAGAGCCTTTTGGCTCTTATTTTTTTATGAAAAATTAGGAGGTAATAAAAATGGCAACAGGTTTAAAAAGTAGAATTGCTTACAAGACACCAACCGCATCCGCCACAAGTGGCGATTACTGGGCTGGAACTTACAAGCTCTTACTTAGGGCAAAATCAATTCCCTCACCATTCGGTTCACAGAACATGGTAGATACTTCAACTCTTGAGGACTTAGTAGAGACACAGGAAATGGGCAGACGCTCAGCCGGTTCTATGGAAGTTGAGGGAGCTTTTGAGAAGAAGTACAAGGATGAGATGGTAACTAACGAGGGCAAGAAGCTTGACTTCATCATTCTCTATGGTACAGACGGAAAAGGCTCAGAGGGTATCTGTGCTTTTATTGGACAGGAATCATTCGCCCCAGGCGAGGCTTCTGATGACCACTTAACAGGAACTGCAACTGTATCAGTACAGACAGTACCTAAGTGGATTGAGGATAACTACGATGTTGCGGTAACAGAGGATGACCAAGGCTATCCAACAGCAATCACACTCACAAAAAAAGGGTGAGCCAATCGGAAAAAGCCGTAGCGGTTGGCTATGATGATAGCACGGCTGACAGCGAACTTGAAGATACAATATAGTAAGGTAATCGAGGCAGTGTTAAAACTGCCTCTTTCCCTATATAAATTAGGGAGAAAGGGAAAGATAAAATGAAAATTAAATTAAGCGGAAAAGAGTATACAGTTAAATTCGGATATGCACCGGTATATAAGAATAAAATTATCCCAAGGCTCGTAGGAATGGAGCAAAAGGGCGAGGGACTTGAAATCATTGACAACATGCTTGGATTTTTACCGGAGTTTTTGCTCGTGGGCTTGCAAAAGTTTCACGCTGACGAATTTGGCTTTGATTTTGACGATAAAGAAGCAAAAGAGAAGCAATTAGCGAAGATGTATGATTTGCTTGACGATTATCTCGACCCAGAGAATGAAGAGGGTGGAGATATAATGTCGCTCTACAACGATTTGTCGGCTGAAATGGAGAAAAACAGTTTTTTATCAAAGATGTTGGCGAAAGAGGTACAGACAGCCAAGAAGAAGCCAATCAAGAAGTAAAAGAGCTTACGTGGGAAGTATATTGTAACGAAATCCGCCCATATTGGCTTTTGGCAACTAAAGGCTATGGATTTAGCGTTGAGGACATAGATATGTCTTGTCCGGCTGATTTAGAGCCTTATTCAAAGGCTTATATGCTTGCACAAAAAGAAGCCGACTCCAACATGTGGGCTTGGTGGGGCACATACGGATTAAGCGCAACTCTTACAGCTATCGACAGAGCCTTAAATGGCAACAAGGCAAGAGCAAAATACATCGAAAAATCGTTAAATGAGCAATACTCAAAAGATAACGAGCCTAAATACAAGGAGTCTAACGAGGAAATTGCCGTTTATGAGATGAAGCAACGAATTAACGCATTAAGACAGTCGGGATTACCTGAAAGTCCTGATTAATGAGGTGACAAAATGGCATATAAAGGAATTGACGTATCGTCATATCAAGGAAATATTGATTGGAGTAAGGTTAAGTGGGCTGGAGTGCAATTTGCAATCCTTAAAATAATCCGCAAAGACCTTAATCCGGATAAAACCTTTGAGCAAAATTGGAAAGGCTGTACTGATGTAGGAATGCCGATACAAGGTGTTTATAACTACTCATACGCTACAACAGTAGATAAGGCAAAGACGGATGCAAATAAGGTCATTCAGACACTTAACGGAAGAAAAACCTTTGTTTGGTTAGATGTTGAAGATAAATGCCAGCAAGGGCTCGGACAGACACTTATTGACATAATTAACGCATATCAGAGTGTTATCAAGAGTGCCGGGCTTAACTTTGGTGTATACACAGGGCTTAGCTTTTATAATCAGTATATTGCGCCATACGCAAATCAGATTAATTGTCCGTTTTGGATAGCACGTTATCCGTCAACTAAGGGAATGTCTATTGGTGATGAGCCTAACAGCGCAAAGAAGCCTGTTATACAGCATCCACTGTATGGCTGGCAGTATTCAAGCGCATTTACTTGTAGCGGTCTGAATAACAGTACTGACGCTAACTTACTCTATATTGAGCTTGATAAGGACGACGGAATAAAGAATAATCCGACACCAATAGCAACTCCGGCAAAGGATAACGCTTGGAAAGGCAATGAGGAATATTACCTCAATAATGAAGATGTAAGAAAATGGCAACATGCCATGAATATCGGATTTGACACAGACGAGCTTAAGGAAGATGGCAAGTTTGGAGCTAATTCACAGAGATTTGCTAAAAATCACAATCTGTGGAGTGGTCAGAAGCATAACTGCCCGACAGCCATTAAGTGGTTGAGAAAAACTCTACATGACAAGTACCATTTTTACAAACTTGATACCGATTACGGCAAGTGGACGGACTACCTTTCTAAATGTGTCATGGTATTTCAAAAGAATAGAGGTCTTAAGCAAGATAGATATGTTGGATTGATTACAACATACTATCTGCTCAAAGACTAAATATATGAGAGCTACTTTAGGGTAGCTCTTTTTTTTATTACAGGGAGGTGAGAAAATGGCAGAGAGCATTGAGCTTCAAATCAAGTCGGACGCGCAACAAGCAAGTAGAGCCATAGGCAACTTACAAGCTAAGTTGCAAGGACTTGGAGATACTCTCAATTCCCTCAATGGTGCAAGCATAAGCAATTTTGCGAGTGGAATGTCACAACTTGCAACATCACTTAGAAGTGTGAGCAGTATTGACACACGTACCTTTAGCAAGATTGCAACCAACATGGAAAAACTCGGCAACCTTGATACTGCAAGACTTGTCAGCTCGGCAAGCGCCTTAAAGAACATGGCAACAGAATTGTCAGGCTTTGCAAATATCTCAAAGCAATCAGCAGAGATTACACAGCTAACAGCTTCAATCTCAAAGCTCGGTTCGAAATCAGCTAGTTATGCTGCAGACAACATCAGAAACCTTGGCGGTGCCTTAAAAGAGGTAATGACAACATTATCTAACGCACCGAGAGTTAGCAATAACATTATTCAAATGACTAATGCACTTGCTAATCTGTCACAGCAAGGCTCGAAAGTCGGTTCGGCTAGTAGGTCACTTGTAACAGGCTTTTCAAACACGAGTAAGTCTATTAAGAGTATAAGGAGTGGATTTAGGGGCTTGGCTTCAACTATCGGTAAGTTTTACGCAACTTATTGGATGGTTATGCGAGCTGTAGGAAAAATAGGCAGTGCAGTTGATTTAGCAAGTCAATTAACAGAGGTTCAAAACGTAGTAGATACCACGTTTGGAGATATGGCAAGCAAGGTTGATGATTTCACAAAAACATCAATTCAAGACTTTGGAATGTCAGAGCTGACAGTCAAGCAAATATCAAGCCGTTTCCAAGCACTAGGAACCTCTATAGGCATTTCATCAGAGCAAGTGGCAAATGGTACGGCAGTGGCAAATAAAGCTCTTATGAGCCAAAATAACACGCTATACAAGACTACAGACAGTATGGCTGATATGTCGCTTAATCTTACAAGGTTAGCCGGTGACATGGCTTCATTCTACGATGTAGACCAAGCTGATGTTGCAAAGAGCTTACAATCCATTTTTTCAGGAACAATTGCACCATTAAGGAGATACGGACTTGATTTAACGCAAGCCACACTTTCAGAGTGGGCTATGAAAAACGGACTTGATGCAAATATTAAATCCATGACGCAAGCTGAAAAGGTATTGCTAAGATATAATTATGTCATGGCTAACACGCAAGCTGCGCAAGGTGATTTTGCTAAAACTGCCAACACTTGGGCTAACAGTGTAAGAGTCCTTAAACAAGAGTTCCAAGCATGGGGCAGTATCATAGGTAGCGTAGTAATCAATGCTTTAAAGCCGTTTGTTCAAGCCTTAAGTAAGGTAATGCTCAAGGTTATCAGCTTCACAAGAACTGTAGCTGACGCACTCGGAGCAATCTTTGGATGGACTATCGAGATAAGCGGTGGCGGTGCTACTGTTGACGGCATGGAGGACATAGCTGGCGGAGTAGGTGATATTGGTGATAGCGCTGATAGTTCTAATAAGAAAGCCCAAAAACTGAAAAAGACACTGCTTAGTATAGATGAGATACACGCACTTGACGATAACAGCGATAGTGGCAGTGGCGGAGGCTCAGGCAGTGGCGGTTCAGGCGGTGGTGGAGCTGGCAGTGGTGTTAATAGCTCACTGAAAAAGACCGATGGATTGCTTGAAAAATACAAATCATCAATCAAGGATTTATACTCACTTGGAAAGTACATCGGTGACGCTCTTGCGAGTGCTATGGAGAGCATTGATTGGAAGAAGATTTATCAGAAAGCTGACAATTTCGGAAAAGGACTTGCAGACTTCCTTAATGGTTTAATCAGCCCAAGGCTCTTTTACGATTTAGGTGCAACAATAGCCGGTTCACTGAACACAGCTTTGCATTTTCTCAATTCATTCGGTACAACATTCGACTGGACTAATTTTGGCTTGTCGATTGCTAATGGCATTAATGGATTTTTTGAGAATTTTGATTTTGCTTTATTGGGGCAGACTATATCAGCATGGGCTAAAGGAATACTCACAACTCTAACAACAGCAGTAGAACGTACAAATTGGGCTGAAATCGGTACTCAAATTGGTACGTTTTTTGCCAATATTGATTGGATAGGAGTTTTCCAAGATGTTCACGAGCTTGTTAATGGACTTGCAGAGGGCATTATAACAGGGCTTGCAAATTGGTTTAAAGAAGACCCTTTGAGCGCAACGATTGTAGCCGGTTTTGCTCTTGCAAAATTAACAGGAATAGACGGAAAAGTTGGCGCACTATTATCGTCAAAACTATCAAGCGTTTCTGCAAAAGTCGGATTAGTCCTTGCGGCAGATGGTGTTTCACTGTTTTTTGACTCAAAAGGAACTGATGTTAATTCCATTGTTTCACCTTTAATGGCAGGACTTGGAGCTAAACTACTCGGTGCTTCATGGCAAATATCCATTTCTGTAGCTATAGTGCTCGCCGCCGCAAACATAGGCTTAGCAGTGGGAAACTGGATAGCCGGAACAGATGTCACTTGGGGGGATATTTTCAAAAACCTAAGTGATACAAGTTGGTGGACTGATTTATTGACATATATTTCGGGAGATTTGGCAAAGTTTGGCGGAAACCTTGTAACAGATGTAAATAACTGGCTAGTAGACTTCATAAACGGAATTATTACAAAGTTAAATAAATTACCTTTTGTAGAATTACCACTTATAAGTGAAAGCGCAAAGGTGACGAAAGATGATGTCAAAAGATACGGAGAAGAAGTAGACCAAGCTGTACAGGATATGCAGAATGGTGTCGGAAAAAGCGTAGGAAAAACGAACGAGCATATTTCGGGAGCCGGACGCAAACTTGACGAATACAGGAAAAAGACAAAAGACGATACAAGCGACATTAGTTCGTCTCACAAAACCGCAAGCGATAGTGTAAAAAACTCTCTAAGCGGTACAAATTCGGCAATAGACGGCACCAAAAATAAAATGGGAGAACTTGAAAGCAAGTCAAGTACAAGCACAACCAATTCAAAGGGTGTGTTTAACGGACTTGCAAACGCACTAGGACAAGCATTTAGCAATATAAACTCCGGCATAGACGGAACTAAAGGCAAAATGGGAGAGATGGAGAATAAGTCAAGTACAAGCTCGACAAATTCTCAAAGTGCTTTCTCAAGGCTTAAAAACGGACTTTTGGGATTCCTTGCCTCAATAAACAACTCTATTAATGGCAACAAGGCAAAAATGGGGGAAATGCAAGACAAGGCAAACTCGAGCACAAATGGCGCTAAAAGCTCATTTTCAGATTTTGCAGCTAAAGCCAGTAGGTCACTCGCAAACACAAACAATTCCATGAGTGGAACAGAAAGGAAGATGAATAATCTGCCTAGTGTTTGGCGAGGAATTAGTTTACCGAGCATAACGGCAAAAATTAAAATCCCTCACCTGTCAGTAAGTTGGGAAGATTTTGGAAAATTCAGTTTACCGAAAATATCTATTAGGTATTATCGCCAAGGCGGTTTCCCAAAGGGCGAGGATGGAATGTTTTTAGCAAACCATAATGAGATGATAGGTAAATTCTCAAACGGCAAAAACGTAGTTGCAAACAACCAACAAATCACCGAGGGAATTAAACAGGCTGTCATGGAAGGAATGGCACAAGTAATGATGAACTATAATGCCGGCGGAAACTCTGCACCTGTCATTGAAAATGTGTTTAAGTGCGACAGTGAAACGCTCTATCGCATGACACAAGTAGGCAAGGCAAAGCACGGACAACGATATATTGTAGCAAATGAATTTGGCTAAGACACTCACCCTTGCGTGGGTGTCTTTTTACGAGGTAACAATATGGCAATGATGTTAGTAGATGGAGTGGCATTACCCACTCCATCAACTTTTGAATGGGGCATGATTGATGTGTCTGCAAGCGACAGTGGGCGAACACAGGATGCTCAAATGCACAAGAATAGAATAGCGCAGAAACGGCAACTTAAATTGTCGTGGAGTGGTACAGACACAGCTAGGACAGCAAGGATACTTCAAATGGTAAACCCCGAATATATCAGAGTAACATATCCTGACGCTATGAGTGGCACTGATGAAACACGTACATTCTATGTAGGTGATAGAAGCGCACCTATCAAGATATGGACTATCAACAATAAGAGGTATGAGACATTGAGTTTCGACCTCATAGAAGTATAAGGCGGTGATTTAATGCTTAACGTATCGGCTAAATGGCAAAGGGCAGTAATGCTTGACAATGATATAAACGTAAATTGCTTTGCTGACATAGTTACGGCAAGCGGTGAAAAAATACCTATTAGTGATAGTGAGCTGTGGGCGAATAACTTCGAGGTCAATGACTCAACATCGAGCAATGGCACTTTCACAATCGGGGCTTTGGTTGCCGGAAAACTGAAAATTAAGCTGAATAACATTTATGAAGATTACAGCAAGTATGATTTTGATAAGGCAAGTGTAACAGCATATGTTTCAAAAAGCTTTTCTGATGGCACAACCGAAAAACTAAAAATCGGTGAGTATAGAGTTAGCGAAACAAGCTATGACGGCTCACTCATAACGCTTACTTGCCTTGACAATATTAACAATTTCAATCGCGAGTACGATAGTAATTTAAGCTACCCTACGACAGCATATGAGGTAGTCAGAGACGCTTGTATTAAGTGCGATGTACCTTTTACTATGGCGAGATTCGATAACTCTGACTACACGATTAACGAGATACCAAGTGACAATCAAAAACTCACATATGGACAGGTAATAGCTTACATCTTACAGTTAAGTGGATTATGGGGCAAGTGCGGTCACGATGGCGAATTACTTATCGGATGGTATGATATGAGTCAGTTTGACAGTAAAGGCTACGATGGTGGAACTTTTAGTACAAAAACTACACCATACTCTGACGGAGATGCACTGAATGGTGGAAATTTCACCGACTATTCAAGTGGAGATACTGCTGATGGTGGAACATTTACAGAAGCGAGAAACTATCACAACATCTACACACAAAAAGACTTGAATGTTGCGACCGATGATGTTGTTATCACCGGGGTAAAGGTAACTGTAACCTCAAAAGAGGACAAGACAAAAGATGTTAATGTACTTGCCGGAAAAGAGGGATATGCAGTCTCAATCTCTGATAATCCGTTTATTTCGGCAGACAAGGCACAGGCAGTTGCAAATTATATCTTCAAAAGAATCGGTGGCATGAGGTTCAGGCCGCTTGATGCTACACTCTTGTCAAACCCATTGATTGAAAGCGGAGATGTGGCACTTGTGACGGACCGCAAGCAGAATACTTATAGCTGTTTTATTTCTAACCGAACATTTACAGTTGGAAGTGGCACAAAAATTTCTTGTGACGCTGAAAATGCTTCAAGAAATAGTGCTGATAAATTCAGTAGTGAGACAAAGGCTGTCGTACAAGCTAGGAAAGTTGCGCAGGCACAACTAAGTGTATATGATAAGCAAATGCAATTGCTGACACAGCTAATGTCTCAATCGCTCGGACTTTTTAAGACTGAACAGGTGCAAGAGGACGGCTCAATTATTTACATCATGCATAACAAAGCCGACCTTAATTCGAGCAACATACAGTGGAAAATGACAGCTAATGGCATGGCTGTATCAAGTGACTATGGTAAAACGTGGAATGCCGGAATTGATAAAGACGGAAACGCTATTTTCAATATTATGTCAGCTATTGGCATTAATTTTGACTGGGCGCATGGTGGAACACTTACTTTAGGCGGGGAAAACAATGTAAGTGGTGTGCAGTATGTTAAGGATGCAAAAGGTAAAACACTGGTCACCCTTGACAATAAAGGCTTGACACTTGATAGCAGTGTGAAAATTGCTTGGGATAATGTGGCTGACACTACTGCTAAAGTCACTCAGATAACCAAAGACACAGTGACTACAAGCTATGTAAACGCACTTGACGTTAAGGCAGGAAGTGTTGATGCCGAAAATATTACCGGAACGACAATAAATGGTAAAAATATTGTTGGTAATTCATCAATATCGCTTACTGGCGGAAGCGTGTCTGATACTAAATTTAAAATCGAGTCAACAAACAACGTGGGGACAAAATTTAGATTAGAAAGCAACGGTGGCGTTTTTAGAATGTATAAAAATGACGAAGCCGTAATATCACTATATGGACCATTTGGAAGCATTGGTGCAAAAATACTAAATGCAGCAAGCTATGTGGAATCGCCAAAATTTAGAGAAAGCGATGGAGGATACGCGATGTGTGGCGACACGACAGAGCATACATATCACTGCGACTGGGATGGTAGTGCCTTAAGCTTCCAAGTTGATACTACCTGGGTATGGAGTTCATCAGATAAACGCTTAAAAAAGAATATCGTAGCAATCAATCAAGATTATATTGACGCAGTAGGTTCGGTTGATTTATTTCAATACAATCTTAATAGACAAGGATATTCAGACAAACCATTGTATTTTGGAGCAATGGCACAGGATATAATCGAGAACCTTAAAGATAAAGGACATGTCGATGAAAACCTTGATATGATTTTTCAAAACAAAGCAGCATCGGATGATGATACACTGTACTATGGCATGAACTATGAGCAATTCCTAATCTTAAGACTTGCCGGAGACGAGCAGAAGATTGATAAGATGCAAAAACGCATAGATGAATTGGAAGATAAGTTTTCAAGATTGTGTCAGAAATTAGGCATTGACGAAAGTGAGGTATAGCTTATGGCAATTCAAATGAGACGAGGGGCATACGCGGAGTTTGACCCCTTAAAAATGAAAGCCGGAGAATGGGCGGTATCGACTGACTCCGACACAAAAAAACAGCAGATATGGATGTGTTTCGCACCCGGAATAGTTAAGCGAATGGGAACTGTTGAGGATTTTGACGTTGAAATTCAAAGACTTATTCAGGGTTATCTTGACGGCATGGCAGAATCGGTAGAAAAGGCTCAAGAATCAGCACAAACTGCGACAGAAAAAGCTACCTCAGCAAGCAGTTCTGCTTCACAGGCTCAAAAATCAGCGCAAACCGCTTCACAAAAAGCAAACGAGGTCGCACAAGCTTCAGGAAAGATTGATACGGCGGTAAGTCAAGCAAACGCAGCTACAAAGGCTGCAAATGAAGCCGCGCAAAGAGCAGAACAGCAAGCCGGACTTGTCGAGCAAAAAGCAAACGGAAGAGGTATTACTTTTTCCGTGACAAGTGCCGGATTACTCAATGTAAGCAAGGAGGATTAGATATGAGCGGAATAGACATTATATCAGACACAACAGGGCAAGCAATTGTTGAGAGTATTAAAGCCCTTGGCACAAAATTAAGCGAGGGAAGAGTTATTTATGGTGTTCACATCAACAGTGCGGATAGTAACCCAAAAACTAGAGTCAGATATTTAGCAGACGCAGTAGGTATGACTCCGGCACACATGAATTTCGCAAGCGGAACTTTTGATTACGGCTCATGGGCGAATGCCTTTTTTATGCCAAGACCATGTATGCTTAAAACGAATGGACAGGTCGACTATTACCTCAATGAAAACGACTTGGCTAAAAAAATAGATGGCAGTGCGTCGGATATAGCAAACGTTGATTACGATGGAAATGCTATGATGGAATGGGGCAATGGCACAGACATTATATGGTGGAAAATTGCACCCGACAAAGGCAATCCAAACAGTGCAAGCCTTTATGTTGCCAACTACCAAGCTGATAAAGATTTTAAAAATCTGAATTTCATTGATATTAACGGCAATGAAAAATCTCATTTTTACACACCAATTTATAATGGCTCGCTTGACAGCAACAATAAGCTACGCTCAATAAGCGGTCAAACAGTTATCAAATCAAAAACAGCCAGTCAAGAAATGACATATGCAAGAGCTAATGGTACAGGCTATGAAATCGAGCAGTACGTTGACAGGCTCTTGCTTAATATTTTACTTATCATCATGGGAAAATCTACCGACACACAAGATGTATTCGGACGAGGCATGAGCGAAAATGCCAGTGATGAAAACTTATTGCTTAAGACCGGCACAATGAATAGCAAAGGCTTATTTTGGGGCGAAAATGCCGGAAAAGCCGGAGTTAAAGTATTCGGTATGGAGAATTATTATGGCAATCAGTGGCGAAGAACAGTTGGGCTTATCCTTGCTAATGGTACGGCAAAGGTTAAATTATCCCCATCCGTAAAAGACGGAAGTAGTGCAACCAACTACAACACTGACGGAACAGGATATATTGAGATACCTAATTCAACTCCTAGTGGTACAAGTGGTGGATATATCAAAGATATGCTATATACGGCATTAGGCATGTTCCCAACATCAATTACAGGCTCATCATCGACCTATTATCCTGATGGTTGTTGGTTTAACATTGCAATTATAGCCTTTGCTCTTTTCGGTGGCGACCTGGGCCTCGGCCGCCGTTGCGGCTCGTTTTCCGTGTACTTGAACATCGGGGCTGGTGCTGCGTGGTGGAACATCGGGGCTTCTCTTTCCTACAAATAACTTGCAACAGGGAAGAGGGAATTTCTGCCTAAGCAGAAAGGGAGAAACCGCGTTTCTCCTAAGAAAATTTGTAACTATAAACGTGTGTAGTTAATTTTATATAAGGGATTTAGTCTGCGCCTTTGCTCTTTTCGGTGGCAACCTGAACAACGGCCGCCATTGCGGCACGTTTTACGTGAACTTGAACAACGAGGCTGGTAATGCGAGGTGGAACATCGGGGCTTCTGTACCTATCATTCATGGAATAAAATGAATGCAGACTAAATTCCGTACCCCTTGGTAAAAATTAACTCGATGTAAGCTACTGCTAGTAGTAGGATATGGTCGAACGTGGTAGAGAGGATAGGAAGAGAATACGTATGAGAACATACAGAAATCTATATGCTGAATTTATTTCAGACGAAAATATAATACTTGCAATTAAGAATTTCTCTAAGGGTAAAAAGAGAAGAAACAAGGTTAGGAAAATTTTAGCAGACCTTGATACATACATACCCAAAATTAGAGAATATGCGATTAACTTCACACCTTTTGAGCATAAGCCTAAAGAAATATATGACGGAATATCACGAAAGAAACGTAAGATAGTAATACCGACAGTTATGGAGTCAATAGTACATCACATGATAGTAAACGTGCTTAAGCCCATGTTTAACAAGGGAATGTATGAGCATAGTTATGGCTCGGTTCCTAAGCGTGGCGGTGCGTATGGCAAGAAATGTATATGCAAATGGATAAGGCAGGGCGGTAAGACCATTAAATATTGTTATAAGCTTGATGTGAAGCAATTTTACGCTAGTATTCCACAGGATAAATTAATTGAAAAGCTTAAATCTAAAATCAAAGATTTTAAATTCATGCGGATTGTTGAAAATGTTATATACTGCGTGCCGAATGGCTTACCACTTGGCTTTTATACCTCTGTATGGTTTGCTAACTGGTATTTAAGTGAGCTTGACCATGAAATCAAATCACTCGGTATCGAACTGAAATATGCACGCTATGTTGACGATATGGCTATATTTTGTGCAAGCAAAAAGAAATTGCACCAGGTAAAAGCCGTGATTGACAACAGGCTTGCAGAATTAGGGCTGATAGTCAAGGTGAACTGGCAGATATTTCGTTTTCACTATTTGCCCCGAAATCCATATGTCGGCAAGAACGGAAAGCCAGCAACATATGGCAGACCACTTGATTTTATGGGATATAAATTCTATAGGAATAGAACTACCTTAAGAAAAACAATCCTTAAGAAAATAAGAGCTAAGGCAGTTAGAATATGGCAAAAAACAAAGGTTACAATATTTGACTCAAAACAAATGGTTTCTGCTCTTGCGTGGATTAAAAATTGCGATATTTACGATTATTACAGGGAACATATTAAACCATTTATAGATTTCGGAAAACTAAAACACAAAATTTCAACAGTAGACAGAAAGGCAAGGTGTATTGAATATGACAGAATACAAGCTCGTAGAGAGTATGCAATCGGACAAGCCGCTTGACATTGACACAACATCTTCTCCGAATATCGTTTATCAGCGAAAAAATATTAAATCGGTTGAAGCAACAGGGAGTGAGGACGATTTTACTTACAAGCCTAAGCATTGGGAGTACGAGGAGCGAGAGCTGACACAGGACGAATACTCACAGTATCTTATTGCTATGGAACAGGCAAAAGAGATTAACGAGCACTCCGATGAAGAAGCAATAGACAACTATACAAGGCAGTTAATGGATGAGGGGGTGCTTTAATATGAGAATATTAGTTGAAAGTCTTAAAAGGCTATACGAGAGCGACAGAGTAACCAAGGAAGAATTGCTCGACAGAGTGGCAAGCGGTAAAATATCGCAAGAGGAATATGAGTACATTACTTCGCAATTAGAATAAAAAAGAGAGGGAACTTTCCCTCTCTGATTATTGTCCTATAAATACTCCAACATCATCTGCGAATGGATTGAAATTGTAATCCATTTCAATACTTTGTGCGTTTGTTGGAACTTCAAACGATATATCGACATTTCCGGTTCTACCCGGTGAAAGCTCTAAAATCGAAGAGCTGTCAGTCAAATAAAGCTTGTTTTCGACTTGCACGTTATCAGCATATCCGGTTGCATTAGTATAAGAAAAACTAAATGTTTCGTCACTATTATTTACCACCTGAAAGCTAAAAGTAACATATTTATATCCACTTTTAGGCTTTTCGTAATCATAATTCGTATTTTCATAAAAATTAGTTAAAGTTACATTTATGTTGTCTTGATAAGTTATTCCCTCTCCGACACGAGCTTCAATCCTTTGATAATCTTGCGAGGAATCACCCTCTGTCTCGGTTTCTATTTCACTTTCAACTTGATTATTGGACTTCTTGCCACTTTTAGTGGTGTCAGTACTTGAATGGTCTACAAAAATCAATCCTAAAGCAGAAAGAACACATATCACAATAGCAACAATCGAGCCAACATGACGCTTTGGAATTTGTTCTGAACTCTTAAGAGCTAAATCAATGATAGCAAGTATCAGTGCTGTTATGATACATATTACATCAAGAAAAAGTGGTGCGCATAGTATAAGCGGTAGGCAAAAGCAAATAGCTATTGTGCTTAATACAGAATCTTTCTTTTTAAACGGCTTATCTTGTATGTATAAATTTACATAATAGTTTGAAGTCTTGCGGTCAACGAGATAGTTACTCTCGATATGCCTACAGACCATTTCCATATTGCCTTGATAATACTTATCTAAATCACCAATATTAACATAATGATTGTTAATGCAGTATTCTCTGTATCTTTTCATATAAAAAATCCCCTTTCTAGTTCTTTTATCCTATTTTATTCTTTTAGAAATCAATTGTCAATATTCGACACAATATTTATTTTTCCAATGCTAGACTAATGATGTTCTCAAATAAGAGAACTCTTCAAGTTTCGGTAGGGCGGTGGATTTTTCTGCCGTCCTTATTGACGTTTAAGAACAAATGTTCTATAATTGATGTATCGGAGGTGGCATTGTATGGAATATAAGGATGAAATAATTAAAATGATTGAGGGCTTGGAAGATAAAGACCTGTTATTGTACTTGTACATATTTATTAAAGGAAAAATAGAGGCAGAGTAAAAACTCTGCCTTGTGGTTATATTTTCTTTTCCCAAACGTTACCGCACTTTGAACACACAAACTTTGTTTTGCCGTTCTTGCCTTTAATTCCGGTAGCAGTACCGACAACGGCACCGACAGGTCCGAAGAGACCACCTACTGTGTTGCCAACAAGCGCTTTACCGAATGAGAATTTTTTCTTGGTATCAACAGGTATGCCAACACCATCACAACCCCATTTAGGACATTTAACAGTTTTACTCATAATAAAATACCACCTTTCTTATTAATTTAATTTATTTTGAGTATTTTCATACATCATATCTATTAAATTCATAATATTTTCTTGCTCTTTATCCGACAATTTAGATAATTTCAACGCGTAGTCCTTGATTTTGCTATCCATTTTCGATAGAGCCAAGTCTTTTGTTGCCTCCTCGACAACTGAATGGTGCTCTTTTCCGGTAACTAAATAATCAAGTGAACAATCAAGACATTCTGCAATTTTTACCAGCTTAAACAATTTTGGACAGCTCTTTCCTTTTTTCCAATCTGAAAAAGTACTTTTAGGGAAACCGCCATATTTAGCCACTTCTGAATCATTTAACCCTTTTGAGTCTCTTAATTTACAATATCTTTCGTACATAGAAAATCTCCTTTAAAAAAAGTTGTGATTTCTCAACATTTGGGGTTGACAAATAAGACTTCCTAATGTAGAATAAAAAAGAAGTTAGGAAATCTCAACTCAATAAAAAATAAAATTGAGAAAATAATATTATGTTTCTGGACAATTCATAGTATACACGATTTTCTAATTTTTATCAAGACATAGTTAGGATTTTTGAACTAAAAAAACAAAAGCTGTTAGCGTACTACCACCAACAGCCGTTGCCTAATATGGCACTTTTTATAGTGACAGATTTCATAACTATTGTCAAGAAAGGAGATGGGAAATTGGATAAGAAAAAACGACAGGCGAGTTTTAAAAAACTTGATACGCTCATAAAAGCTAGAAACGTTTCGTTTTACAAACTGTCGGAGGAACTCGGAATGGCACGAAGTACTTTTTCGGATTGGAAGTCGGGAAAATCAATGCCAAAAGCAGACAAGTTAATTAAGATTGCTAATTATTTTGGCGTAGAAGTTTCTTATTTTATTGAGTAGAAAGGAGAAAACATGAACGATTTACAAATTTTCAACAATGAAAAATTCGGAGAAATTAGAACTATCACTAAAGACGATAAGACATATTTTGCCGGAAGTGATGTTGCAAAAGCGTTGGGATATGCAATACCTCATAAGGCAGTACAAACTCATTGCAAGGGGGTTCTAAAATGGAACATCCCTACCAATAGTGGAAATCAAGATGTTTTATTCATAACAGAGGGTGATATTTACCGACTTATTATGAAATCAAAATTGCCTAGCGCAGAGGAATTTGAGCGATGGGTAATGGACGAGGTACTTCCGTCAATCAGAAAAACAGGCAGTTATGGTATGCCAAAGACAACAGGCGGTCAGATACAGCTTTTGGCACAGGGCTATACAGAATTAGAGCAGAAAGTAAACGATATCAAAGATGATGTGAGCGAACTTAAAGAAAATGTACCACTTTACAGTTGTGATATTGACGAGATACAACAGCATGTTAAGCGCAGAGTTGTAAATATCCTTGGTGGCAAGCAGAGCGAAGCATACAGAGATAACAGTATCAGACATAAGACATTTTCTGATATATGGACACAGTTAAAGCGTGAGTATGGTTGTGTATCTACTTATAAGAGTATCAAGAGGAAGTATATAGACGATGTGCATGAGTTCATTGATTGCTATGTCGTGCCTAAGTATCTTGACGAGCTTATTCAGGACGCAAACGCTCAACAGAGTTTTGCATAGCGAGGTGATTGTATGAGAAAAAGAACTTTAAAGCAAAAATTCTACACCGGCTGTGGCTATTTGATTTTCGGAGCATTGGCATTTGCATTTTTCCTTGGATTATCGTTGGCATACGGAATTAAGACAGCGAGTATTATTGTTGGAGCAATCGTAACAGTATTTTGGCTGATACTGATTGCAATATGTCTCATAGAGGAGGGCGAACCGCATGAGAAGAAAAAGGATATTGATGCTATCGACTTTAATAATTGGAACTATGACCTTAAAGCCAATAGCAACGAAAGCAGATAGCAAAGTTGAACTGACAGCCGGTGTTACTTCCTATATTAATAGCGTAATGCTAGGAAAGATTGAACCGACAGTAGTTCAGAATGAGCCGGTTGTAGTTGAGCAGACCTATAAAGAACCAACAGTTCCGACTTGCCACAAGAAATACAGTTGTAGCCGATTTAAGAAGCTAGGGCGAGTCAGATACGGCGATTACACTTATACGTGGTACTCGCAGAGAGTGTTACCTGGAGGTGGACTTAATATTCCGGGCAGACATCTGAATGAGCACGGATTAGTAGTTGATGAAAACGAATACGTTGTGATTGCAAGTGATGATTTACCACATGGAGTTGTGGTTGACACTCCTGTTGGCATACAAGGAATTGTATATGACGAGGGGAGCGGAAATGGAAATCTTGACATCTACTGCGATTGGTAGCCAATTGAAGCGTCAGAGTGCTAACGATTACCTACAAGAACTATATCGAGCTAAACGGCACAAGGACAAATCGTTTGACTTTCAAGCGTTATTAGATAAAGAAATGGAGAAGCTAAATGAGCGACAATGTAAGAAGGATTAGGCTGGGTGATACAAGATACCGATTGAAGCCATTAACAAGAGAGCAGAAGCTATTGCTCAACAAGGCTCATTACGTGGCTAGTGAGTGGCTTTTTGTATCGGAGTCGGACTCGTATCTAAGAGTAGTTAAAAAATCAAGCCTACACGGAAATTTGATTCTAAAAACCATAAACAAATAGAAAGAGAGGAAACGCAATGAAGATTACACACATTTTTGCGCAGAATTTTTGTAAATTCTACGGAAAAAACACATTAGACGCAGATTTTTCAATGAAAACTGTACTGTCCGGTCAGAATGAAGTCGGCAAATCGACAGTTAAGAGAATTATTCTTGATGTGCTGAATTGTCACGATGAGAATGACAGAGAGATTACAGGCATAAGACCACATGATGAAAACGGAGCTGAGATTGACGATGTTGACATTGTGAGGGCTGTCACCTTTGAGATTGACGGAAAAGCAAAGACTTTGAAAAAGGTTACAAGGCAGAAACGCAACAAAAAAGGCGAGATTACAGGTAGTATCACTGATTACTCAATCAATGATGTGCCGTATAAAATGGCTGACTACAATCAGTACATCAATGACAATATGGCAGAGCTTGGAGTATTACCATTTTGCTTAAATGCCATGACATTACTTAACAAGTCACAGGCAGAGCAGAGATTAGCACTTGCAAGCTATTTTGGAACACATACTGATGAAGAAATCTGCGATATGTTTCCGCAGTTCGCTGAACTTAAGCCAATGTTTGATGATGGCGATGTTGACCAGCTCAAAAAAGTGTGTCGTGGCAAGCTAAACGGCACAGGCGGTAGGAATGGCTCAAAAGGGCTTGTTAAGGAGAGAGACGAAATCTCAACAAGGATTGATACAATTCATTCTACCAATGAGTATACAGACCTTGCAGAGCTTGAACTGCAAAAGAAAACCTATGAGCCACAGCTTAAGGAAATTGAAGATAAACTGTCCGACTACAACAAGATTTTAGAGAGCAAGCAGAAAGCTACAGAGGACATTATGAACCTTAAATTTGAGCTTTCAGACATGGAGAGAAAAGCCAATGCTGACAATCAGAAAAAGCGCATGGAGCTACAGTCGCAGATTGACGGCTTCGATGTTTCAATCCGCAAAACAGAGTCAATGATAAGAGCTAAAAAGGCTAACATTAAAAACTTTGAAGGTACGGTTAGAATTTACACAGAGAACTTAGCAAAGGTACGTGCTGACTGGAAAAAAGCAAAGGCACTTTCCTTTGATGAAAGCAGTGTTAATTGCCCGATGTGCGGTCAGAAGTTGCCGGAAGATAAGATAGAGAGCATGAGAACTGACTTTGACGAGCGAAAAGCAAAGAACCTTAAAGAGCTTGAAGATAGGGGCAATGCACTGTCAAACGATAGCAAGGAGTTTAAACAGGCTATTGAGGATAAGAAGAAAGAAATAGCCGACCTTGAAGTAGAACTTGCAGAGCTAACAATAAGACATGATGCTGTTACTAAAGAGCTTGGAGACTTACCTACTGATGTTGACATGACAGGCAACAGTGAGTATCAGGCACTTAAGGCTAAAATCGAGGAAAAAGAGAAAGCTCTTGCAGATGAAAACGACACATCAGAACTTATTAGAAAGCTCAAAAACGAGCGAAACGAATTGTTAAGGCAAGTTTCATCAGTTGATACAAAGATTGAGCTTAGTGTGGCGAATAACAAGCGTATAGATGATAGCATAGCTGACCTTGAAAATAAGAGAACCGACCTCGATCAGGAGATTGCCGATTGGGAGAGAAAGCTTGACTTGCTGAAAGAGTTTACACGTAAGAAAAACGAACTCTTACAGACTGACGTTAATAAGTATCTGAATTTTGCCACAGCAAAGCTTTTTAGACCGCTCTTAAATGGTGATACCGAGGAGTGCTGCGACTTTGTTTACAATGGTGAAGCATACGCAAGAAATCTTAACCATGGTGCAAGAATGCTAGTTGAGGTTGACGTGTGCCGAGCTTTTCAGAAAGTGGCAAGTGTTAATTTCCCGATTATTATTGATGATACAGAGAGCGTTGACGATTGGAGAATCCCACAGATTGATAACCAATTAATTATGTTGAAGCACACGCAGGACAAAGAGCTTGTGATTGAAAATATGGAGGTATAGAGATGATTAAAGCAAAAGACGGAGAAGTTACATTTAGAGGTACAAGAAGCAATATTATGGCAGAGGCAGCTACTATTTTACATACGCTTAAAGAGGCAGTTTCAGAGGAAGAGTACAAAATGGTAATTAGACTTGCCGATAAAGACAAGGAGCAGTTGAGTGACGAAACCAAGAAAATAAGAGAAGAGACAGAGAAAATGAAAGAAGAACTCAAAAAGTTACTTGGATTATAGGAGGTTCAACATGAGTATTAAGAAGAGAAACTATTACATGGGCGGTAAAAAACACACCGTAGAGCTTAAGTATGACGGATATATGTATACAGTCATATCTGACGGAGTTTTATTCAAGCAGACACCTAATGAACTGTTTGCGGTTCAGGTTTTTAATGAGATTTAGGAGGATTAATTATGGCAGAGAATACAGCAGTTGCGGAAAAGAAAGAAGCTGAAAGCAGAGAACTTGTAGCAAAGGATTTTACAGAGGGAATAGTTGTTAAAATTAAGCAGAAAGAGAAATTTGGCTTGACATTCCCTAAAGATTACAACTATACAAACGAGCTTATGTCGGCAATGCTTATTTTACAGGACACACAGGATATGAATAAGAAGCCTGTATTACAGAGCTGCACAAGGGCAAGTATTGAAAATGCACTTATCGAAATGGTAACAGACGGATTATCAATAAGAAAGAAGCAGTGTTACCCAGTTGCTTATGCGGGCAAATTAAGCTGTCAGCCGTCTGTTTATGGTGCAACTTGTCTTGCTAGAAGATATGGGCTTAAAGACATTAATGCATCAGTTATTTATAAAGGGGATGTATTCAAGTACCACAAAGAGGATGCAAAGACAATTATTGATTGCCACGAACAGAGCTTTGAGAATATCGACAATGACAAGATTGTTGGTGCTTATGCGGTAGCGATTATGGGAAATGGTGAGAAGATTGCAGAAGTTATGACTATGGCACAGATAAAGACAGCTTGGAAACAGGGATACGGATATAAGGAGACCGGAAACGGAGTTCATCAGAAATTCGCAGACCAAATGGCTATGAAAACTGTTAAGAACAGACTTCTTAAAGCTATTAACAATACTCATAGCGGTTTTGGTAAAGAAGATGATTACGAGGAAATCAACCACGATGAAATGCTCGAACAGGATGTTGCCTATGATATTGAGCAGAACGCAAACACAGTAGATTTTGACGAGGACAACATAATTGATGTAGAGCCGACCGATACAGCCGACAAGCAGTCAGAAGAGCTTCCGCCGTTCATGCAGAGTGAGGAGGATTAAGTAATGCATCGACACGACTGGATTAAGTTTTGCAAGTTGCAAATAAAGAGCCTTATAACAGCAAGGGAAGTGTGAGAAAACAAGCCGGTGGATATGTATGGAAGTTTGAAAAAGAAAGCGAGGTGATGTAATGCTCAAATTGAAATGTTGCGGAACTGGAAGTAAAGGAAATTCTTACGCTCTTATGTCGCAAAATGAAACGCTTATTCTTGATGTAGGAATGGGGATTAAAGACATAAAAAAGATGTGCGATTGGAATGTAAAAAATATAGTAGGATGCCTTATTTCACACGAGCATTATTGACGATCATTCAAGGTCATTAAACGATTTTAAATCAATGGGAATACCGATACTTGCCCCATATTTAGGCGATAGCTGTAAATCAATGAATATGGGCGAATTTACAGTAAAACCTTTTGATTTAACAACAATAGACGGAAGCTGGACACACACAAACGCAAATGGCGAACCTTGCTCAATATATGGCTTTCTGATTACTCACCCGGAAATGGGAAGAATGCTTTACATAACCGATTGTGAATTAATCAAGTGGAGATTTAAAGACATAAACCACATTCTCTTAGGTGTGAATTATGACAAGAATTTAATCGACAGAGATAACACAGGCAAAGCTAATCACGTTTTCAGAGGCCATTTAAGTATTGACACGGCTTGTGATTTTGTCAAGGCAAATTATTCAGATAGCTTGCAGAACGTCATAATGTGCCATCTATCGGCGGAAAATTCTGATAGAGATAGTTTTATCGAGAAAATGAAAAAAGTCGCTTGTGGGGCGAATGTGGATGTTGCGGAGCGCAATAAGGAATGGTTACTTGCTAATCCTAATGAGTGCCCCTTTTAGAAAGGAGATAATGACTATGAATTTCAAATGGAGTGAGGAGGAAGTCCTTTTATTAAAAGATAAATATTCTTGCTCAACAAATGATGAATTAATTGCCTTATTTCCTAATAAAACATTTTTGGCAATCTATAAAAAAGCTTATTCGCTTAACTTAAAGAGAGATGAAGAAATTAAGTTTTTGAACAGGTCAAAGGCTAAAAGTGGTAAAAATGCTAGTAATTGGAATGGCGGTGTTAGGAGAACAAGCAAAGGATATATACAAATATTAATGCCGGAACATAAAAGAGCAGATAAAGGCGGGTACGTTATGGAACATATCTTAGTTTATGAAAAAGCCACAGGAATAGAAGTGCCACGAAATTGTTGCATACATCATTTGAACGGGATAAAAAATGATAACAGAATTGAAAATTTATGTATGATGACAAATTCAGCACACACAATATATCATCATACAGGGCAAAAAAGAAGTGAAGAAACTAGAAAACGAATTTCAGAAAGCAAGAGGAAAAAATATGAATAAAGTGATAATTTCGGGGAGAGTTGTTAGGGATGCTGATGTTAGATATTCACAGACAGCAAACGGAAGTATGGCGGTAGCAAGGTATACATTAGCTGTTGACAGAACTTTTAAGAAAGAGGGCGAACAGGCAGCAGACTTTATTAGCTGTATCGCATTTGGCAAGAACGGAGAATTTGCAGAGAAGTATTTGCACCAAGGAACTAAGATTATCATTGAGGGCAGATGGCAGACCGGCAACTACACTAACAAGGATGGACGAAAAATCTACACTAATGATTGCGTAGTTGAAAGACACGAATTTTGCGAAAGCCGTGCCAATCAACAGAACAATAGTAATGGAATTATAGGTAGAAACAGTCCAAGTGCTGATTCAGATTCCTTTATGTCAATCCCTGATGATATTGACGAGGAATTACCATTTAACTAAAGAGGTGGAAGCATGGGACTAATTGATGCAGATGCACTAAAGAAAGATTTAGAATCGGTTACTTTAAGTAATGTAACTTTGCTCAGTACAAATACAGTATTGCTATTACTGGATAAATATCCGACCGCCTATGATGTAGATGCTGTTGTGGAACAGTTGAAAGAAACTAAGGCTTATATGCTATATGAGAATATGAACGCTGATGTTAAGTGGATTGATAAGGCAATCGAGATAGTAAAGGTGGGTGGAAACATTGAATTATCAGAACATAGCAAGAGCCAAGGCAATAGAACAGGAGAATAAAAAGCGGCTATTGAAGCTGAATCCAAAACTAAATGATAAAAGTGGAATATACTTCTTACTCCGAGAAGATGAAAACGGATTTAAGTACGCTTATATCGGACAGGCGGTACATACACTTAGCAGATTGGCAAGCCACCTTGTGGGATATGAACAGCACATAGACCTTAGTTTGAAACGCCATAAGCTGTACGATAAAGAGAAAAACCCTTATGGTTGGCGAGCTGAGTTTCTGAATTTTCCCGAAAGCCAGCTTGACGAGAAAGAGAAGTATTACATCAAGCTATATGCCGATAAGGGTTATCAACTTAGAAATGTCAGTTTAGGCGGTCAAGGGGAAAATCGTGCTAGTGGTTCAATAGGCGAGAGAAAAGCGCCTAAGGGCTATCTGCAGGGCGTACAGCAAGGTAGAAAGAACCTCGCAAGGGAATTATCGCATATCATCGAAAAACACCTTGTTGTGACGATTAGAGAGGATAAACAGGGCAATAAGGTGTCACAGAAGCAACTAGATAAATTTATGGAGCTTATTAATGCAGATTCATATAAGGACGTTGAGTAAATGAAAAGAAAGGCGGCAATTATGGATAAATCACAACACTTAGAAGAAATAAAATCAACTGCTGAGAATTGTTATAACATTGGATATAAGCGTGGATATCAGAGATAGCTTTTATTGTCGGTGGCATTAATGGAATGAACAAGGTGCAGAACACGTTGAGAAAAAGGTATAACAATATAAACAACGAGGGAAAAGATTAAAATACATCAACCGAAACTTGAAGAAAATAGGAGATTAAAAATGGCAGAACGTAGAATGTTCACTAAAAAAGTCACTGATGATGATAATTTCATGGCTTTATCATCAAGTGCGCAAGCCTTATATTTGCATTTATCTATGTCTGCTGATGATGACGGATTTTGCAATCAGGTATCAGTTTCCATGTTCAAAGCTCACGCAAGTGTAGCTGATTTACAACAGCTATTGGAAAAAAGATACATTTATCAGTTTGATAATGGTGTGATTGTAATTAAGCATTGGCGCATGGCAAACGCTTTGAGAAAAGACCGGTATACACCGACGAATTTTAAGGAAGAATTGGCAAAATTAAAGATAAAATCCAATGGTGCATACACATTTTCCGATGATGGTTGCCGTGTGGTTGCCAATGGGTTGCCAGATGGTTGCCAAGTGGTTGCCACTTGTCTGCCACAGGATAGTATAGGTAAGGTAAGTATAGATAAGAATAGTATAGTTAAGGATAGTAAAGATAAGGATATAAAAGAAAAAGATATTGATAAATCAATATCTAAAAAGAAAACTGTCTACTACCCTGATGATGCAATGCTAGAGAGTGCTTTTCAGGAATACCTGACAATGCGAAAAAAAATAAAAAAGCCAATATGTACCGACATGGCATTACACCGAGCTATGAACACTATAGAGAGACTTTCAAAGGGCGATAATGATTTAGCTGTTAAAATTCTTAATCAGTCAGTAGACCATTGCTGGCAAGGACTGTTTGCACTAAAGGACAATGAGCCACATTCAGCTAACAAAGGCACCATTGATTGGGATAATGTGTGAGGTAGAGAAATGACAAGAGACGAGACCGTTAAAATCATTCGCATAATGTGTGATTGCTACCCCAATTACAAGCCGAGCAATTTATCAGAGACAGTAGATGTGTGGAATATGATGTTGGAAGAATACAGCTACCAACAAATTTCTATGGCATTGAAAGCTTACGTGCATTCCGATACAAGCGGATTTGCACCGAGCATCGGACAGCTAATTAACAAACTGCATGAGGTTCAATCCCCACAGGAGCTTAACGAAATGGAAGCATGGTTCCTTGTTAGCAGGGCACTACGAAATGGCTATTATGGTGCAGTTGAAGAATTTAACAAGCTACCACCACTCGTACAAAAGGCTGTCGGAAGTCCTGATAATCTTAGGAACTGGGCGCTGACAGACAGTAAGAGCATTGAAAACGTAGTGCAGTCAAACTTTATGAGAACTTATAGGGTAGTTGTTAATCGAGCAAAGGAATATCAAAAAATGCCAAAGGATATACAGGCATTGATTGAAAATGTCAATAGAAGCTCGTATTCGGCTCAAATCGGCTCTAAAAATCAACAGACGATAAAATTATCGCTTGAAGATAATAAAAGCCAAAATAAGCCAATTAAAGGTGTTCCAATGCCGAAAGAAATTAAGGAACGCATTGAGCAGATAAAAAGATAGGAGGTAAGAGGTTTTGGTCGACCAATTAAAACATTTTTTACTCCTAGTGAAAAAATGATAAAAGACAAGTATTTTAGGCAGAGATATGAAGAACGAAAAGCCAGCAACCTTTGCGTGCTTTGTGGAAAACCACTTGATAGAGAAGGTGTGGTTTGTACGGCATGTAACAGCAAACGCACAGCATATGGCCGAGAGCTTTATAAAAAATTACAGGCAGTTGGTGTTTGCCCTAGATGTGGCAAGAACTTGCTATATGGTGACGAAAAAAGCTGTGTTGAGTGTAGAGCAAAATCAGCCGAAGCCATGTCAAAGAAACGTGCTACTGATGTTGAAAAATACAATGAGCGACAAAAAGTATGGCGAAAAGCACGATACGAAAAAGACAAGAAAAATGGCATATGCACACGCTGTCGCAAAAGGAAAGCAGACCCGGGACATACCACTTGCACATTTTGCCGGGAAACAATGAGAAGAGCACACGTTAAAATGCCCGAAAGAACCGGCAGATATGAACAAGGACTATGTTTTTTCTGCGATAATCCGGTAAAGCCCGGATATAAGGTCTGTGAAAAACACTATCAGCAGAACGTTAAGAATGCAACTTGCGAAAAGGCAAACTTGGCACGGCAGAAGATAAAAGAAAGGAGTCCGCAATGGAAGCCTTGAAAGATTTTTACGATTTTTACCGACCACTGCAAAGGAAATATGACTTGCAAATGATTTACAAAACAAACAGCAAGGAAGCAAAAATAACTATCCGGTGGCGCGGTAAAGAGCTTGTAAAAGTCACAGAAGAAAATACAGAAGCCTGTTTCATCAGGGCAAAACGAGAACTTGAAGAAAGAATGAAAAAATATGAGCAACAAACTAAAACTAAGGAAAAAGCACAAAGAGCCGGATTTTACGTGGACAAAATCCGAAAGAGTTACGCTGAAAAACAGTAATAACCGCAGAAAGCTCGTAAGTCGGTCTTTCACAGACTTTATGGACTTAGGGTACTATGTACTGTATTTGCACCACGGATTTGGAAATAAGCGCATTGTAAGGCTTGAAAGAACCATAAATGAGTACCTTGACAGGGCGCAGAGCGAAAAAGAAATGAAAACCGAAACGCTTGCCGAACTTTTGAAAGTCAGATACGGCATTGATGTGCAGAAAGAGATTAATTTAATCCCAATGCAACAGTTGATTAGGATTTATCAGAGAAACAATCCATTAACGATAAACGACACACGACAGCTCTTAAGCGATACGGCATATAGCTACATGGCTTTAGCGTGTACGGCACTTAAGCTGATGTTTAAATTGTCGGTTAGGGAAATTAAAGAGTTTATCGCAGAATTTAGGGACTTAATCGACACGTTGTATAAATTTAATCAATTCGGCTTGACATTACCAAAGGTGGCTCAATGCCTTGCTGATGAAGTTAATTATGTTGATGAAAGGTACATAAAGGTGATTGATTAATTACTTACGCATGGGATAACGACAGCACTCAAAATGCTCACATAAAGCAGATGAGAGACGATAGGCAGAAAGCCTACATGGAAAAACACAGAGACAATAAGGCATATGAGAGATTTAAACACATCACTATATTATGACGTCTACAGTAAAGCACTTGATGATTTATTAAATTCTCTTCCGGATTGTGATTATGTTGGAATAGAACGACTTGTTTGCTTGGCAGAACAGTTAAAGAGAGGTGGAAAGAATGAAAGTAGTAATTGACATACCTAACGATTTCACAGGAGATTATATTGCTGACAAATTCAAAGATTTCTTTTCAAGGGTTATTGCAGATATTGATTGCAAAGGTATGTGTGGCAGATACGAGAAAGAAATCGCTGAAATGTTTTTAAAGGGATTTGATGATAGTGAAGAAAAGATTTCTTGTAACTGCCAGCACAACAGCAATTCAAGAGATAATGAGCCTTGTTACACATTTGATTGCAGAACAGCAAAGATAAATAAAGCTAGGGTAAATAGCTTAGAAATAATCGCACGAATGTTAGACGATAAGCCTTATTATGAATTGAAGTACAGACGGGTTGGTGAAAAGGATTATTCTGTCGGATATAGTTCTTACGATTTAAAAACTGTATTAGGTTACATTGATACATATTTTGAGATTGTGGAAAGTGGCAAACAGACCAATGCCGACAGGATAAGGAATATGTCGGATGAAGAGCTGGCGGAGTTCAATCTTTGCCCGCATATGGTTAATTGGAAAAAAGGAAACTATGATACGTGTGTCCATCCGAATGATAAAGATGCATGTAAAAAATGTATGTTAGATTGGCTTCAATCAGAAGCGGAATAGGAGAGAACATGGAAGATAGATATTTATTCAAAGCAAAGAGAGTCTATAACGGTGGAAAATGGGTGCAAGGATATTATGTAAAAGGTTTAGATATGTATAACAAAGAAGTTCATCTAATATTTGGACCTAACACAATGTTTTATTCTAGCGGAGAGACAGACGGATGGTACAAAGTAGACCCAACCACTATCTGCCAATGTACCGGCTTAAAAGATAAGAACGGCAAGCTGATTTGGGAGAATGATATTGTAAAAATAAATAATAGCAAGGGGAATGTGCTCATAACATTCGGAGATTTTGAAATTATATGTACAATTCCTAACGAAAAATATTATAAGCACAGGCTTGAATATGATACTGAATATGAAGTTGTCGGAAACGTCTTTGACAATCCGGAGTTATTAGAAAGCGAGGGATAGCATGACCGACACAACAACATTAGTATACACCACCCTCATAGTATTCGGCATAATCGGTCTGACAGAGGTAGCGTTTGCGTGGTATGACATCCGTGGGCGAGATAAGACCGATGATGAGATACAAGAGCAGTGGTGTAGTGAAAATATTAAACATTAATTAATTTATCAGAAAGGAATAGGTTGTCGCGACATAAAACCGAGGTTTCCTTTTGGTGGATTTAGAATGATAGTACATTGTTTATTTGAACAGTCGGGCACATTCAAGAATGCTTTCAAGAAGTATGGAATTGAAGCCTACGACTATGATATTCAGAATGAATTTAACGAAACCGACTATGTTACTGACCTTTTTAAAGAGATAGAGGGGGGGTATCAAGGCGAGCCGAGTCTGTTTGATAAGATAAACCCTGATGATTTGATATTTGCATTTTTCCCTTGTACAAGATTTGAAGCGAGAGTGCCACTATTGTTTAGAGGACAGGCAACTCAGCAAAAGGGCTGGAACACAGAAAAGAAGTTGGAATATTCTATAACGCTTCAAAATGAGCTAACAGAGTTGTATGTACTATTATGTAAAATGGTAATTGTAGCAATAAGAAAAGGATTGAAATTAATAATCGAGAATCCATACACGCAACCACATTATCTGACTACATATTGGTGCATACAGCCCACGCTTGTTGATAAAGACCGCACAAAGAACGGAGATTATTATAAAAAGCCTACACAGTATTGGTTTATTGGCTGTGTGCCTAAAAATAATCTTGTATTTGAACCACTTGAATATGTTAAGAAACGTATTATCGCAGATGTAAAGGGAACGTGCCAAACATCAAGAAAAACAGAGAGGTCAATGATGCACCCACAGTACGCAGATAGATTTATCAGACAGTATATTCTTGATGAAGAAATATGGAGAGGCAAACAATGAAGCACTACAAACCAATTAAATGTGTAGTCTGTAGCGAGATATTTACACCGACCGCAGCTAACCAAAATACGTGTTGCGAAGCACATAAACAGCAGAGAGCTACGGAATTAAGAAAAATCAGAGAAAAGAAAAGGCTTAAAAGAAAGCCTATCAAGAAAAACAAACTTGCGGAAATCTGCGAGATTGCTAAAAGTAAGGGCATGAGCTACGGACAATATATGGCAGAGCAGTATAAAAAGGAAGTGATGATAAGATGAACAGCAGAACTATAAGTGATATAGAACCGATTAAAAGACAATGTGTATACGAGGACAACAAGCCGTGCAACAGCTCATGCCGATACTCAAATACTTGTATACACAGTGCAAACAAAACCGAAGAATAGGAGATAAGGTCTATGAAGTTTTCAAAACTGACTAGACCGGAACTTGAAGAAATTTTGAAAAATGCCAATTTCACCAATGAGGAAGCGGAAGTTTTTGAGTTGCTAGTTGCTGATAAAAGCCTTGAAGAGGTATCACAGAGACTATTAATTTCAAAAACGACCACTTCCCGGAGAGTGGCAGACATTAAGGAAAAGATAGAAAGGAGTCAGGCGATGATTGACAAAGTGCCAATATGGGAAAAGGTAACGCTGACGATTGATGAGGCCGCTGAATACAGTAACATCGGAATTAACAGAATCAATGATATGCTTAATAATCCCTCATGTCCTTTTGTGCTCTTTGTCGGAAGAGGCAAGCGATTAGTTAAGCGCAAGGAGTTTGAAAAATACCTCGAAAAGACAGATAGCATATAAATAGATATATTGAATTATAAGCCATTATGTAGTAATATAGAAGTTATCATATAATGGCTTTTAATTTTGAAAGGAGCCATAAATCAGTATGGGAAAGGATTTGAGAGGAAAAGAGCTGGGAGTCGGAATAACCCAGCGCAAGGACGGACTTTATCAGGGCAGATATAAAGATAGGTTCGGCAAGAGCAAGACAATTTACAACAGCAAATTGTCGGAACTGCGGAAAGAACTTAGTAAAGCAGTGAGCGACAATCAACAATTCACAAGTGTTAGAGACAGCATTACCCTTGATGCGTGGTTTGACAGGTGGATGAATGTATACAAGAAAAAGAGGGTGCGCCCCAATACCATTAGGGAGTACACGCATATATATAAGAAGAACATTTCACCATACTTAGGAAACCATGAAATAACATCTATTCGCAAGTCAGACGTGCAGTTACTTATTGACAAAGCTTCTGACGATAACTATAAGTATGAGAGGCAAAGCAAAATCAAGGTTATTTTAAATGACATGTTCAGTAGAGCTATGGAAGATGACCTGATGATTAAGAATCCAGCAAAAGGTGTAAAGCTAAGAGCAGACAAGGAAGTTAACGCGTTTGCATTGACAGTAGAGCAACAGAACGAGTTTTTTGAAGCGTGTAAAGGCACATTTTACGACAACATGTATAATGTGGCAGTTAATACAGGCTTGCGCCCGGGAGAACTGTTTGCACTCACGATTGCAGATATACATATGGATGAGGGATATATTGATGTCAATAAGACACTTGTGTATCAGAAATACCTTGAAGATAAAGGCAAGACATTTCATGTTGAGCCACCAAAAACCAAGCAGAGTTACAGACACGTACCAATTAACAGTGTGTGCAAGGAATATCTGACAAAGCAATTTGAACTTAAAAAGATAGTTTCGGCACGCAGACCCAAGGAACAAAACGAATATTTGTTTGTTACAAGGTTCAACACACCAATTAATTCGGTTATATACAGCGACTCTATACGTTCAGTTGTAAGACGGATAAATGACACAAAGAGCAGTGACAATGAATTTCCATTTTTTAGCGGTCACACATTCAGGCATACGTTTGCGACAAGATGTTTTGAGTCAGGCATAGAGCCGAAAGTCGTTCAATCATATTTGGGTCATGCAACACTGAAAATGACAATGGACTTGTATACACATGTTACACCTGAAAAATCGTTTGCTGACATCGAAAAAATCGTTAGCACCGACAACAAAATCATAGAATATAGAAGAAAATGCGTGTAGTAAGTGTGTAGTAGTACACACAATCAATTCACAGAATGTTGAAAAATCAGCGTTTGTAGGGCATTTTTGTACTAAAACTGGTAAAATTATTATGTGTACCAGGAAGTGCCGTACGAGTTCATAAACAACCGCGAGATAATTGGAAAATAATGACAAAAATTATAGTATTTTTTAGTTAATTTTGAATTGCATAAATGCCAAAGTGTGGTAAAATATAACTATAAACCATTATAAAAAACCAAAATAATTGCAAAAGCTAACAAAAATTTAATAAAATTAAACAAGGGGGATTTTAATATGGCAAAAGAGCTAGTTGCGATGCTTCTTGCCGGTGGTCAGGGCTCCAGACTTTATGCACTGACACAGAAACTTGCAAAGCCGGCAGTTCCGTTTGGAGGCAAATACAGAATTATTGATTTTCCGCTTTCTAATTGTGTTAATTCAGGTATAGATACAGTTGGTATATTGACACAGTACCAGCCGTTTGTGCTGAATGAGTACATAGGAAATGGACAGCCATGGGATCTTGATAGATTATATGGAGGAGTGCATGTGCTGCCACCGTATCAGAAGGCTTCAGGCTCAGACTGGTACAAGGGAACAGCCAATGCGATTTATCAGAATATTGCATTTATCGAGAGATATGATCCTGAGTATGTTATCATACTTTCAGGAGATCAGATTTGTAAGCAGGATTACAGTGATTTCCTTAAGTTCCATAAGGAGAAAAATGCTGAGTTTTCTGTAGCGGTTATGGAGGTTCCATGGGAGGATGCATCACGTTTCGGTCTCATGGTAGCAGATGATGACGACAAGATCACAGAGTTTCAGGAGAAACCAAAGAATCCTAAGTCTAATCTTGCATCCATGGGTATTTATATCTTCAATTGGGATATACTTAAGAAGTATCTTATCGAGGATGAAAATGATCCGGATTCAGAGAATGATTTCGGTAACAATATCATTCCAAACCTTTTGAGGGATGACCGTAGGATGTATGCTTATCACTTTAACGGCTACTGGAAGGATGTAGGAACAATACCTGCACTCTGGGAGGCAAACATGGAGGTGCTTGATCCTGAGCACAGCGGTATCAACCTGTTTGATGAGAACTGGAAGATATACAGCCGTAACAGTGGCCATACAGGACATTTCATTGGCAACAACGCAGAGGTTACAGACTCTATGATTACCGATGGCTGTGTAGTGAAGGGCACAGTAAAGCATTCAATTCTTTTTGGCGGTGTCATCGTAGAAGAGGGCGCTGTGGTAGAGGATGCAGTTGTCATGGGTGATACTGTGATAAAAAGAGGCGCTAAGGTCACACACTGTATAGTTGCAGAGGGGGTTACAGTAGGCTGTGATGCAGTTATTGGAGAAAAGCCGGCGGAGGACGTGACAGGTGATGTTGCTACAATTGCACCGGGAGTTACAATTGGCGACAGAGCGGTTATAGGACCAAAGGCAATGGTATATAATGATGTTGAGGAGGGCCAGGAACAATGCTAAACATGAACAACGAAGAGGCTTTGGCCGTTATTTTTGCAAACAGCTACGATGCCCTCATTCCTGAGATGGTATCCGAGAGACTTATGGCTTCCATTCCGTTTGCAGGTCGTTACAGACTCTGCGATTTCCTGATTTCAAGCATGGTACATAGCGGAATCGACAATATATCTCTCATAGTTAAGAAGAACTATCACTCTCTGATGGATCACCTGGGCTCAGGTCAGGAGTTTGATCTTGCAAGAAAAAATGGTGGTATCAATATAGTTCCGCCTTATGCACAGAAGCAGATTAAGGTGTATGAGGGCCGTGTTGAGGCAATCGAAAGCCTTAAGGGCTATCTGAGAAAGTGCACTCAGAAGTATGTTATCATGGCTGATGCCAACTATGTATTCAATTTTGATTTCAGGGAGCTGATTGAGGCACATAAGAACACAGGGGCTGATATCACTGCAATGTACCGCAAGCAGGAGGTACCGAAGGTATTCTTAAGACCAAACGGCAACAATGATGAGATGTACTATACATTTGATATAGATGATGGACGTATCAAAAAGATATATATCAATGACAGGGATATGGGCAAGGTAAACTTTGGCATGAATATCTATATCATGGAGAAGGAGAAGCTCATTAGAATAGTGGATGACGCTTTTGTACATGGTTATTCTTATTTTACAAGGGATCTGATGGCTACAAACACTGATTCACTCAATATCCAGGCATATGAGTACACAGGCTATGCTTCACAGATTACAGATATGAAGAGCTATTTCGAGGAGAATATGAAGCTCCTTGATGAGGATAACAGGGCAGCATTGTTTAAGAGTGGCAATTCTATCTATACAAAGATCAGGGATGATAACCCTACAAGATACATAAATGGCTCAAAAGCCAAGAATGTCATGGTTGCTGATGGCTGTGTCATCGAGGGTACCGTGGAAAACAGCATCCTATCAAGAGGCGTCAAGATAGGAAAGAATGCAAAGGTCAAGAACTGCATCCTGCTACAGGATACGGTAATTGAGGATGGCGCCAATCTGGAGTACGTGATCACAGACAAGAATGTTCGCGTATCAAGAAATAGATCACTTACGGGAAATGACTCATTCCAGGTTTACGTGGCAAAGGGACAGACCGTATAGCCGGTTAAGGAGGAACATGGACATGGCAGAGAATAGAAACACAATAAATATCAAATCAGATGAGTCTGGCGAGATCAAGGTAGCAGATGAGGTTGTAGCTATCATAGCAGGTCTTGCTGCTACTGAGGTTGAGGGAGTAAGCTCCATGGCAGGCAATATCACAAACGAGATTGTCAGCAGGCTCGGTATGAAGAATCTCTCAAAGGGAATTCAGATTGAGATAGCAGACAATGAGGTAGTGGTTGATGTAGCACTCAATATTGCTTATGGATACAGCATCCCTGAGGTTTCTACAAAGGTACAGGAGAAGGTTAAGTCTGCAATTGAGACAATGACAGGGCTTTCTGTGGCTACTATCAATGTTCGTATAGCAAGTGTTGATATGGGAGAGAATTAAATAGTTCTTTTTAAATGATCACAAATGTAGTATAATTAAGGATGTCGTACAGACATCCTTAATTTATATAAAATACTATTCACGAGAGGAATTTAAATGACAAGAAGCAAGATAAGAGAAAACGTTTTTAAGATGCTTTTCAGGGTTGAGTTTCATGACAAGTCTGAGCTTGCAGAGCAGATGGAGCTTTTAAATGATGAGCTTACAAATCCTACAGACGAGGAAAAACAGTATATTGATGAAAAATGCAGTGCGATTATTGAGCATATGGCAGAGCTTGATGCACTCATCGATGAGAAGTCTACAGGCTGGAAGACCAATCGTATGGCAAAGGTTGATCTGGCAATTATCAGATTGGCAGTTTATGAGATAAAGTTTGAGGACGATATTCCTACAAAGGTTTCAATAAATGAGGCTGTTGAGCTTGCAAAGAAGTATGGTGCAGATGAGTCAGGTGCATTTGTAAACGGAGTGCTTGCAAAGTTTGCATAGCTTAAGAGGAACAGCGATATAGAGCATTGAACATGGCAAATAGAAATATATATTCGGTAGCGCAAGTAAATAGCTATATTAAAAATATGTTCGCTCAGGATTTTATGCTCAGACAGGTGAGCATAAAGGGAGAGGTGAGCAACTGCAAGTATCACACGAGCGGTCATATTTATTTCACAATAAAGGACGCGGGAGCAGCCATGAACGCTATCATGTTTGCGGGCAGCAGGGCGGCAGGACTTTCCTTCCACATGAAGGAGGGGGACCAGGTTATTGTGACAGGTTCCGTTGAGGTGTATGAGAAGACCGGCGCATATCAGCTTTATGCCAAAAAGATAGAGCTTGACGGAGAGGGCAATCTGTATCTCAAATTCGAGCAGCTAAAGCGTGAGCTTGAGGAGATGGGCATGTTTGCGGCAGAGTACAAGCAGCCCATTCCGCAGTATGCCGGCCGTATTGGTGTGGTTACAGCACCGACAGGCGCGGCCGTGCAGGATATAAGGAATGTATCATCGCGCAGGAATCCATATGTACAGGTCATACTTTATCCGGCACTTGTGCAGGGAGAGGGTGCGGCTGATAGCATAGTGAAGGGCATACAGACATTGGATGCGATGAATCTTGATGTGATAATAGTCGGCAGAGGCGGAGGCTCCATAGAGGATTTATGGGCCTTTAATGAGGAGATTGTGGCGAGAGCCATATTTGACTGCCGCACACCAATCATCTCGGCAGTAGGCCATGAGACAGACTGGACGATAGCAGATTTTGTGTCAGACAGGAGAGCGCCCACACCTTCAGCGGCTGCAGAGCTTGCAGTCAGTGACTACAGACAGACGTTAGAGCGCCTTGACAATCTGCGCCGCAGGATGGACAGAAATCTGACAGGCCGGATTGATTTTTTCAGGGAAAAGCTGTCACATATTAAAACAAGACTTAATTTCCTTAGTCCACAGAATAAACTAAATGAGAATAAAAGGCGTCTGGCAGATATCGAGGATGCACTTGAAAGGATTATGAAGCAGAGGCTTTCGGATTGCAGACAGCGTCTGGCACTGCTTTCAGGTACACTGGACGCATATTCACCGGCCAAAAAGCTGGCACAGGGCTATGCGTATGTCGAGGTGGAAAAGAAGGGGGCACTGCACAGTGTATCCGATATCAATGCAGGCGATGACATAAATATATATCTGATAGACGGTCATGCAAGGGCCGTAGTTTCGGAGGTTATTAACGATGAGCAAAGAAAATGAAAAAACACTGACACTCGAGGAGCGCTTTGCACACTTAGAGCAGATAGTGGCGAGGATGGAGGATGCGGATGTATCCCTGGATGAGGCCTTTGAGCTCTACAAGAAGGGGCTTGATGAGGTAAAGAGTGCCAATGATATGGTACAGGGCATGGAAAAGGCCATGCTTGTGCTAAACAGCGACGGACAACTGGAGGAATTCTGATGAGCTTAAATGGGAATTTAAATAAGTCACAATTCATGGAAGAGCTGCAGCAAAAGGTAGAGCATATAAACGATGTGCTTGAGAAGTTTCTTCCCGCTGAGGAGGGACAGCAGAGGATTATTTTTGAGGCCATGAACTATAGTGTGAGAGCCGGTGGAAAGAGGCTTCGCCCTATCCTCATGGAAGAGACTTACCATATGTTTGGCGGAAGCAGTGCAGTGATTGAGCCATTTATGGCGGCAATCGAGATGATACACACCTACTCGCTGGTGCATGATGACCTGCCTGCCATGGACAATGATGAGTACAGGCGTGGAAAGAAGACCACACATGCTGTGTACGGTGAGGCTATGGGCATTCTTGCAGGTGATGCACTTTTAAACCTGGCATATGAGACCGCAGCAAAGGCTTTTGACATGGAAGTGGCTGATACGCGTGTGGCAAGGGCATTTGCGGTGCTTGCAAAAAAAGCAGGCGTGTATGGCATGGTCGGAGGACAGGTGGTTGATGTGGAAAGCGAGAAATCCGATGACTGTTCTATCACAAGGGAAAAGCTTGACTTTATCTACAGGCTTAAGACAGGCGCACTTATAGAGAGCTCGATGATGATAGGAGCAATCCTTGCAGGGGCGTCGTCTGATGAGGTATCACGCGTTGAGCAGATAGCGGCAAAGCTGGGGCTTGCGTTTCAGATACAGGATGATGTGCTTGATGTCACAAGTACACTTGAGGTGCTTGGAAAGCCGGTAGGCAGTGACGAGAAAAATAATAAAGCGACATATGTCACATTTGAGGGATTGGATAAAGCGGTTTCTGATGTGGAGCGCATCTCCAAGGAGGCAGAGGAGCAGCTTGATGATTTGGGATACGACGATGCATTTCTTAAGGAGCTATTTGAATATTTGATCCATCGGGAGAAATAGGATGGTTTTAGAAAAGATACAAAAGGAAAATGATATAAAAAAACTGACACCTGAGGAGCTTGAGCTGTTAAAGGATGAAATCAGGCAGTTTCTTATAGAGAGCATATCGGTGACAGGAGGTCATCTGGCATCAAACCTCGGAGTCGTGGAGCTTACCATGGCGCTGCATCTGTGCTTTAATCTACCGAAGGATAAGATAGTGTGGGATGTAGGGCATCAGTCGTACACACACAAGATACTCACCGGCAGAAAGGATGGATTTTCATCGCTCAGACAGTATGGAGGCATGAGCGGTTTCCCAAAGGCGGATGAGAGCGACTGTGACTGCTTTAATACAGGACATAGCTCCACATCCATATCAGCAGGGCTTGGGCTTGCGACAGCCAGACAGGTGACCGGAGATGACTACCATGTGGTTTCAGTCATCGGAGACGGCGCGCTGACCGGAGGCATGGCATATGAGGCGCTCAACAACGCTTCAAGCGTTAAAGGCAATTTTATTATAGTGCTAAACGACAACAATATGTCGATTTCAGAGAACGTCGGGGGCATCAGCCAGTATCTTTCAGGCTTTCGCACAGCGGATGCATACAGGGATTTTAAGAATAATGTCATGAATTCCCTAAACCATATACCGATCTACGGAGAGCGTATGGTAAAGCATATCAGGAATACAAAGAGCAGCATAAAGCAGCTTTTTATTCCGGGTATGTTCTTTGAGGAGATGGGCATTATCTATTTGGGACCTGTGGATGGCAGTGATATAAAGGAAATGTGCCGTGTGTTTGATGAGGCAAAGCGTGTGGATGGTCCGGTGCTTGTGCATGTGCTTACGAAAAAGGGATCAGGCTATGGCCCGGCTGAGCGTTATCCTTCCAGATTTCACGGTGCAGAGCCATTTGTCATAGAGACAGGGCTTCCAAAGAATAAGCGCACGAAGGCCAATTACACAGATGTCTTCTCAACAGTCATGAAGAAGCTGGGCGAGAGAAATCCAAAGGTAGTTGCGATAACGGCTGCCATGGCAGATGGAACAGGGCTTCGCAGATTCCACCGCAATTTCCCGGATAGATTTTTTGATGTGGGAATAGCCGAGGCACATGCCACGACCTTTGCGGCAGGGCTTGCAAAGGCAGGACTTATCCCGGTATTTGCGGTGTACTCGTCATTTTTACAAAGGGCGTTTGACCAGATACTTCACGATGTGTGCATACAGAATCTGCATGTCATCTTTGCAATCGACAGGGCAGGGCTTGTAGGCAGTGACGGAGAGACACATCAGGGAATATTTGACATATCATATCTGTCGGTCATCCCGAATATGACAATCATGGCTCCGAAGAATAAGTGGGAGCTGTCTGATATGATGAAGTTTGCAGTGGCATATGACGGTCCGATTGCACTCAGATATCCAAGAGGGGCAGCCTATGACGGCCTTAAGGAAATCAGACAGCCGATAGAGCTTGCAAAGAGTGAGCTAATCAGAAAAGGAAGCACGGTGGCTATCATGGCACTCGGCAGTATGGTAAAGACTGCCGTTGATGTAGTAAAGCTGCTTGAGGCAGAGGGAATCTCTGCTACACTTATCAATGCGCGTTTTGCAATGCCTTTTGATAAGAAAGCAATTAAGGAACTGCCGTCTGAACACAGCCTGCTTGTGACTATGGAGGAAAACGTGCAAAGCGGCGGTTTTGGTGAGCATGTGACGGAGTATGTCAAGACTAACGGCATAGCTCTTGAGGTGTTGACAGTTGCACTTCCTGACTGCTATGTGGAGCATGGCAATGTCGAGGTGCTCAAAAAGGAGCTGCATGTGGATGCCGAATCGGTGGCTAAGCGTATAATAGCAGCATTATAGATAGAGGTAACATACAGTATGAAAGAAAGATTAGACGTATTACTTGTAAACAGAGGCCTTGCACCATCACGGGAAAAAGCAAAGACCATGATTATGGAGGGCAATGTTTTTGTAAATAACAACCGTGAGGATAAGGCGGGAAGCACATTTCCTGATGACTGCAATATTGAGATTCATGGAAAGACACTGCAGTATGTGAGCCGTGGAGGGCTAAAGCTTGAAAAGGCTATGAAGCACTTTGATATCACGATGGATGGCAAGGTGTGCATGGATATAGGTGCTTCAACAGGCGGTTTTACAGACTGTATGCTTCAAAATGGTGCTAAAAAGGTGTATGCCGTGGATGTCGGATATGGCCAGTTTGCATGGAAGCTGCGTCAGGACGAGCGCGTGGTGTGCATGGAAAAGACCAATATCAGGTATGTGACGCCCAATGACATAGATGATGAGCTGGATTTTGCATCGGTTGATGTGTCATTCATATCACTTACCAAGGTGTTAGGTCCTGCAAGAGCACTGTTAAAGGACGGTGGCGAGATGGTTTGTCTTATCAAGCCACAGTTTGAGGCAGGCAGGGAAAAGGTAGGTAAAAAGGGCGTGGTCCGTGACAAGAGCGTGCATGAGGAGGTAGTGAACAATATCATATCCTTTGCACTTTCAAATGGATTTAGCGTGTTAGACCTTGAGTATTCGCCAATCAAGGGGCCGGAGGGCAATATAGAGTACCTTGTACATATCAAAAAGACAGATGATCCTATAAAGGAGGAATCAGTGGATATTCATAGTGTGGTCGAGGCCGCGCATGGAGAGCTGGACAGGAAATAGACTATGAAACATTTTGTTGTGATAGCAAATGCCTATAAGGACAGGAATTTTGCACTTACAAATAAAATAGTGGCATACATAGAACAAAAGGGCGGCACGGCAAAGGGGCTTATGAGCAATGTCGAGGCTATATCCGATAACGAGTTTGAGCTTGAGGATATACCACAGGATACGCAGTGTATTCTTGTACTCGGCGGAGATGGTACACTGATTCGTGCAGCCACAAGGGTGGAGACACTTGAGATTCCGCTTATGGGAGTGAATCTCGGCACACTCGGCTATCTGTGTGAGGTGGAGGAAGCTACGGTATTTGACGCTATTGATTCGCTCATGGCTGATAAATACATGACAGAGGATCGTATTATGCTCACAGGGCATAAAAGAGGCAGTGAAATCTCGAGAGTTGCATTAAATGATATAGTCATCCATAGAAAGGGCAATTTGCAGATTTTAAGCCTCAATGTGTATGTAAACGGTGAGTTTTTAAACAATTACCACGCTGACGGCATCATTGTTGCGACTCCGACAGGCTCTACAGGCTACAGTATGTCGGCGGGAGGTCCGATTGTGGATCCGAAGGGCGATATGATACTGCTCACACCGAACAATGCTCACAATCTTACGTCAAAGAGCATTGTGCTTTCAGGCGATGATGAGATAGAGATAGAGATTCTAAGCCGCAGGGAGCAAAACGATGAGATGGCGTGTGTCAGCTATGATGGCGACACTACGGCAGAGCTGGCTGTGGGAGACCGTTTTGTTATTTCAAAGGCAGCCAATCATACAAAGATTTGCAAGCTTCACCAGAGAAGCTTTTTGGAGATACTCCGCAAAAAGATGGGAAATTATTCATAACACAGATAAGGATTGTTATAATGAATAGTTACAAATAATATTTATGAGGTGGCAGGACATGAAAACAAACAGACAATCCAAGATAATTGAGATAATCCAAAAGAATGAGGTAGAGACGCAGGATGAGCTGTCTGCGCTTCTTGAAAAAGATGGTTTTCGCGTGACTCAGGCCACAGTATCCAGGGATATCAGGGAGCTTAAGCTCACAAAGATTCCTACCGCAGGCGGCAGACAGAAGTACGCTGTGATAACGGATGCACCTGAGAACCTTTCCAAAAAATACGAAAGAGTACTCAGAGAGGGCTTTTTGTCAATGGATATGGCACAGAATATCCTCGTTATAAAGACTGTATCGGGAATGGCAAGCGCTGTCTGTGCTGCAATAGATGCCATGAAGATGAGAGAAATCGTCGGTTCGATTGCAGGAGATGACACAATCATGTGTGCAATCCGGACTGTTGATGATACATATGCGGTGATGAAAAAAATCCGCAGAATTGTGGAATAATGTTACATGAATATCAGATTATAGCTGAACTGTAACAGAAAATAACATATATCGTCATGCCTGGGAGAGGAAGGAGAAAATATGTTACAAAATCTACATGTAAAGAATCTGGCACTCATAGATGAGTGTGAGGTTGAGTTTTCCGACGGACTAAATATACTGTCGGGAGAGACCGGAGCCGGAAAATCAATCATCATAGGCTCTATCAATCTGGCGCTTGGTGAAAAAGTGCAAAAGGAGATGCTAAGAGACAATGAAAAGCCTGCTTTTGTGGAGCTTATTTTTTCAGTTGAGGACCCAAAGATTATAGAGGCTTTAAGGGAGCTTGATGTGGAGGTCGAGGACGGATGCGTGATTTTAAGCCGTAAAATCACACAGTCGCGCGCAGTCGGCAGGGTAAACGGTGAAGCCGTGTCTGTTTCGCGAATGAAGGAAATAGCCTCATATCTCATAGATATCCACGGTCAGCATGAGCACCAGTCACTTTTATCAAAGAAAAAACACCTTGATATACTTGATGAGTACGCAAAGCAGCCGCTTGGAGATAAAAAGCAGCAGCTTTCAGTCACATACAAAGCATATAGGGCGCTTAAGGATGAGTATGAAAAGTCAAATATCGACAATGAAGAAAGAAGCCGTGAGCTGTCATTCCTTGAGTACGAGGTGAAGGAAATAGAAGAAGCTTCCCTGGTGTCTGGTGAGGATGAGGAGCTTGAGGCGCAGTTTAGGAAGTTTTCAAATGGAAAGAAAATCATGGAGGGCGTAAATGCTGCATATTCTGCCACAGGAGGCGAGATGGAGAGTGCCTCAGAGCTTATTGGCAGGGCGGTAAGAGAGCTGTCACTGGTATCAGGCTATGATACGGATGTGGAAGCTCTGGAGAGTCAGCTGTCAGAGATAGACAGTCTGCTTTCTGATTTTAATCACGAGATATCAGGATATATATCACAGGCTGAGTTTGACGAGGAGACCTTCTATGAGACACAAAAGCGTCTGGATGAGATAAATCATCTAAAGAGCAAATACGGCAACTCAATTGATGATATACTGATAGCACTCAATGAAAAGAGGGAGCGTATCAGTGTCCTGAATGATTATGATTCTTATTTACAGAAATTAGAGCAGCAGCTTGCGAAAAAGGAAAAGGAGCTGGCACAGATATCGGATGAGGTATCAGAAATCAGACAAAGGAGTGCTGTAAAGCTTGTGTCAGAAATTAAATCAGCACTTAATGATTTGAATTTCCTTGATGTACAGTTTGATATGCAGTTTGACAGATTGCCGGACTATACGGCAAACGGCATCGATGCGCCGGAGTTTCTCATATCAACTAACCCCGGAGAGCCGCTTAAGCCGCTCGGCAAGGTAGCATCGGGAGGAGAGCTGTCGCGTATCATGCTTGGCATCAAGACAATCATGGCAGAAAATGACCACATTGAGTCGCTTATTTTCGATGAGATTGATTCTGGAATCAGTGGACGTACAGCTCAGATGGTCTCTGAGAAGATGAATGAGCTTGGCCGCAACCATCAGATTATATGTATCACACATCTGCCACAGATAGCAGCTATGGCAGATGCACATTTCCTTATTGAAAAAGCGGTCGAGAACAAATCCACGGTTTCAAGGATTCGAAGACTAACTGACAATGACAGCGTGGCTGAACTTGCCAGAATGCTCGGCGGTGCAAAAATCACAGATACCGTGATGGAGAGCGCACGCGAGATGAAAGCACTTGCCATGGAGAAAAAAATCTGACATTATCAGTTTACGGCGCGGTTGATTACCAGTATATCACCGGTGGTCAGCCGTACGTTTCCGTTTGGGATGATTACCTGCCCATTTCTTTGGATCATTATTATAATCTCATTGTGTTTTTTTGATATTTCAGACAGCAGTTTATTGTTATATCTGCTGTCTTTTTCTATTATTTTTTCCACCAGTTTTATACCATGCACCTCATCAGGTGTGATGGCACTAAGCACGAGCACATCATTTTGCAGAATTATTGTTTCACCGTCCGGTATTATATTCTGCTCACCTCTTCGTATAAGCACAATCAGTGTCTCAGGAGGCAGCGTCAGGTCCTTTAGCTTGTGGCCACACCACAGATGATTTTCCGGTATGGTAAGCTGTATGAACTGGATGTCTGCTTCCTCGGAGTAATCATTGAAGGTCTTCATTACATCGGCTGTTTTATCGAGCATATCAAGCTTTCGCGATATCCATGGGAGCATTGAGCCCTGAAGCAGTATTGAAAAGAGTACTATCATAAATATTATGTGGAAGGTGTCGAGGTCATCATTGGTGGCGGTATATGCCATGATGGAAAACACTATGGATGCGGCTCCTCTTAAGCCGGACCATGAGACAAGCAGCTGCTGTTTTATTTTGCTGCGAAATGGTGTGAGCACAAGTGCGACAGAAAGAGGTCTTGCCACAAAGGTCAGCCACATAAATATTAAAAGTGCCGGTACTATGACGTGTGGCAGCTTTGATGGGAAAGAAAGCAGACCAAGCAGAAAGAAAATAAGCATCTGCATGAGTCCTGTTATGCCATCAAAGAAATTCACCAGATTCTTTTTATTTTCTATTTCTGTGTTGCCGAGTATAATGCCGACTATATAGGCGCTTAAGAAGCCGTTTCCGTCAAAGTAAGCAGGCAGGGCATATGATATTATAGCTATTCCCACCATGAAAATCGCATCAAACCCCGCGCTTTTGAAGCGTATATATCGAAGGAGCATGATGGAAAGCTTTGCAATCAGGACGCCGAAGATTATGCCGAAGGCAAGCTGCTTTACTATGAGTATGGCAATATTTCCAGGGCTTGCGCTGCCCTGGGATATGGCTATAAAAGCAACTGTGAGCATATAGGCACATGGGTCATTACTACCGCTTTCCACTTCAAGAAGAGAGGCGGTATTGTATTTCAGATTCAGCTTTTTCGAACGCAGTATGGAGAAAACGCTCGCCGCATCAGTTGATGAAATCAGCGCACCGAGGAGAAAGCTTATTTCCCAGCTCATATTAAGGGCAAAGTGACAGAACAGCCCTGTGAGAAAGCATGTGATAATAACACCGATGGTGGACAAAAGCACAGACTTAACGGCAACAGCCTTTGCACGCTGCCAGTTGGTGCCAAAGCCGCCATAGAACATGATAAAAATCAGCGCGGTAGAGCATATCTGTTCAGCGAACGCGTAATTGTCGAAATCTATCTTCATTATTCCGTCAGAGCCAAAAAGCATGCCTAGCACGATAAAGGCTAAAAGTGCCGGAATGCCTATGCGGTTGGAGACACGATTTAGCAGGATACATAAGAAGATTACTATAGATGTGATGAGCAGGTATGTATTCATGGAATCCCTCCTTTATTAAATGGTGATTTAAGAATTATAAAGCTATTACAGTATTTATTTGTAACGGACAACGTGGGAATTATATGTGAAATTTATAATAAACATATAAATATATCGAAATTATATAGGAAAACACCTAAACTGTCAAACTATACCGGCTTTTGCTCAAAATAATTTGGAATAGTTAAAATGAGATAATAAGATATTAAAAGAATAAAAGAAAAATGACAGGAGCATACTAATCCAAATGGAGGTAATAGTATGCGGAAGTTTTTTGGAAAATTTGTGAGTGTCACGCTGGCTGCAGCAGTGATAGCTATGTTTGCACTAAGCAGTGATGATAAGTGGTGCAGCAGGGTAGATAAGGCATTTGATGAAAGTGTATTAGGAAGTTTTTTAAATGAATCAAAGGCCGGATATGGAAGATATGCGACAGGGCTTCCCGGACAGGCGGCCAGTGTATTGGCTGATTCGGGCGAGAATGGTGAAAATGGTGAAAACGGCGGAAACGGTGGAAACGGCGGAACCGAACAAGACATAGGACAGACAGCAGATACAGCATCAACTCACAGAGCTACTGACAGAGATTATGAAGAGACAGATAAAATAAGTGATGGAATAAGTGTTGAGGGCGTATATGCTTGTGGCAGGCTGACCGGTATATATGAGCAGACAGAGGGAGTGCTTGTAGTGAATACGACGGAGGTGACAGACGAGGATGGCAAAAAAGTCAATCCTGCAGATAAAAAGGTGCAGTGCGGGGATTATATCCTATCTGTCAATGGGCGCACTGTTGCAGACAAGGAGGAGCTTTCTGAAGCTGTGAATGATATCATGAAGGAATATGATGAAAGGCATGAAGATGAAAGTAATGAAGATAAAAGTACCGTAAACATTAAATTTCTTCGAGGCGGTGAGAAAATGTCAGCGGATATCACGCCTGTCAGGATGGATGATGGCAGATACTATATGGGAATATGGGTGAAGGACGATCTGGCAGGAATCGGTACTATCACTTATTATACAAAGGACGGCCGTTTTGGAGCGCTGGGGCATGGAATAGGAGACGGAACGCAAAGCGGAAATCTCTTGTATGCAAACAGTGGTGATTTGTACAGCATGAAGCTTACCAAAATCAAAAAGGGAAAAGCCGGCGCGCCGGGCGAGATAGGCGGAGTGGTATATTTTGGCAAAAAAAGCCATATAGGCACACTTGACTGCAATAGTAATCTGGGAATTTACGGACAGCTTGACAGCGATGAATTGTCGGAATATGCCGCAGAGGATACGTATTATCCGGTTGCCGGCAAGGATGAGATACACACAGGCAGTGCACAGATGATATCGGAAATATCAGGAAAACTTGAAAAATATAATCTGGAAATAACAAATATAGATAAAAAAGCGACAGATACAAACAAGGGAATGGAGCTTAAGGTGACAGACGACAGGCTGATAGAGCTCTCCGGTGGCATAGTGCAGGGCACATCCGGAAGCCCTATCATACAGGATGGTAAAATAATAGGAGCAGTCACCCATGTGTTTGTCGATGATCCGACCGGAGGCTACGGCATCTGCATTGATGAGATGCTGTAATTACTGCTCCATTCTGCGAAGCTCAGGTAGCACAGTGCCAAGCATGGTTACAAAGCAGATGCTTCCGCCAATCACGTTTGATACAGGCTCTGCCATAAACACACCGTCGGTTCCCATACCAAAGGAGTAAGGCAGAATATATGTCAGCGGTACAACGATGAACACCTTGCGAAGCAGGGAGAAAAATATAGCCCGCTTCTTTTTGTTCAGTGATTTAAAGGTGGTCTGTCCGATGTACTGCAGATCCATAAATATGAATGCCGCAAAGTAGATATTCAAAGCCTTCACCGCATCATCCATAAGGGTGGAATCGGAACTGAAAATTGCAATCAGGGCATGAGGGGCAAGTATAATCACACTCCACATGACAGCTGTATATAGAAGCACGAGCAGTCCCATAGTGAAAATAGATTTTCTCACCCGGGCCGGCCTTTTGGCGCCATAGTTGTAGCTTAAAACAGGAGATGAACCCTCCACAATTGCATAAATTGGAGTCTCGACCATCTGCCTGATGCTTGATACGATGGTCATTACCGATATGTACAAATCGCCACCGGTCACTGAAAGCACATTGTTGCAGCATATAGATACCAGGCTGTTTGTGAGCTGCATGACACAGCCGGAGGTTCCAAGGCTTATGATATCCTTTGCATAGCGCGTGTTTTCACTGAATTCAGAGAGTGTCATAAGGCGCACCTTAAGCTCGGCCTTTTTCCTGAGAAAGTGAAGCACATAGAGAGCAGACAGTATTTGTGAGATGACCGTAGCAATAGCTGCTCCTTTGATACCAAAATTAAATCCAAATATAAAAAGCGGGTCTAAAACCAGATTGGCAACGGCTCCGATTGCCACAGACAGCATGCCGGTAGTGGAGTAGCCCTGAGCGTTGATAAAGGGATTCATGCCGGTTGAAATCATGGATGGGAGTGTTCCTATCAAATAAATGAGCAGGTATGGCAGAGCGTATTTGAGAGCATTTTCAGATGCGCCAAACACGATTAAAAGAGGCTTTGCAAAAATCATGCACAAAGCTGTAAAAACGACTGCGAATGTGCAGACCATTGTAAAGCTCGTATTCATTATAGTATTGGCGGCTCTGTCATCACTCATGCCTCTTTTTATTGAAAAAAGCGGAGCACCACCGCTTCCAAAGAGATTGGAGAAAGCGATTGTCAGCATTATAATAGGAAAGCAAAGCCCCACAGCACCGAGTGCAGTGGTTCCCATATCCGGTATGCGGGCAATGTATATGCGGTCTACTATATTGTACAACAGGCTTAGAATCTGGGCTGCCAGCATGGGCAGAGCAGCCTGCAATATATTTTTCTTTATCGAATCATTATCAAAATCTATTTTTTTCATTTTGAAACCTCTTTTTGATTTGCTTCGCCCATTATATCACCTCATATAAAAAAATCAAATGCTCAGCAAGTTTTGATATAGATTTTATTTATGACAAACTAAAAGAAAAATATATTTTACAATGACAAAAAACTACAGTAATATATGGAATATAAAAATTACAAATTATTGAATAACCATATATACCGGAGGATAACATGAAGATTACACAGATACATACAAACAAACCACAGTCGCTCTCCTTTGAGATATTTCCACCAAAGAAAGAGGAGGACTTCAAAAATATAGACGAGATGCTTGAGATACTCTGTGATTGTCATCCTGAGTACATCAGCGTGACATTTGGCGCAGGCGGCAGCTCAAACAATAACAAGACTATCGAGATTGCGAAGAAAATCAAGAACCAGTACAATGTGGAGCCGGTCGTACACCTTACATGTCTGTGCTATAACAAGGCTGAGATAGATGAGTTCACGAGACAGCTTTCATATGAGGGCATTGAGAATATCCTCGCTTTAAGAGGAGATAGAAATCCGAACGTGCCTGCAAAGGAGGATTTTCTCCATGCAAGCGACCTTATTAAGTATATAAAGGACACCACAGGTGATCAGTTCTGTATCGCAGGTGCGTGCTATCCGGACATCCATCCGGAGGCAGCTGATAAGGTAGATGATATTAAGAATCTTAAGAAAAAGGTTGATGCCGGTGCAGAGCTTCTTTTATCGCAGCTCTTCTTTGACAATAATACCTTCTTCAATTTTGCGGAGGACTGCAGGCTTGCAGGTATCAATGTGCCTGTTATCCCGGGCATCATGCCTTGTATAAATGCGGCTCAGATTCAGAGAATGGTCACAATGTGCGGAGCAAAGTTCCCGGAGAAGTTCCAGAAGATTGTGCACAGATACGGAGACAACAAGGCTGCACTTTTTGATGCCGGAATGTCTTACTGCGAGAGTCAGATAATTGAGCTTTTAGCTAATGATGTGGAGGGAATTCATCTTTACACTATGAACAATGTGAGAGTTGCAAAGCGTTTAACAGAAGGCATTAAAAACCTTATTTAGGACGTTTATATAATAGTACGGAACGCAAGCCCCGGGTACCACGGGCGCACACGTACTCCTGCCGTCGCTACGCTGCGTGGCTAAGATACTGTACGAAATTATGCTTGATAGGTTTCTATGCTTGACGAAACCGTCGAAACGCGCCGTCCGTGGCGCGGTTCTCCT
>OFMA01000016.1_pt1 | contig 138507 bp, 154 predicted proteins | sample 1541011 | NCBI WGS metagenome assembly OFMA01 (sample SAMN04209225, study PRJEB22552) | human gut metagenome | biome: gut; material: feces | host: Homo sapiens | place: USA: Oklahoma
CTTACTGGATAAAAACTTTGCCCTAAAACTGGATAAAAGCTTTTGCCCTGTAATATGGAGAGAACGACCTTTTCTATATTATAGAGTCATTCCATGTAGTTGTCAAGTAGGTTATCTTAATTTTGCCAATACCTCTTTTGTCATTTCGTCAATGCTTTTAGTATAATTTTCATTACTGATGATGTAATCTACTTCGTCTGAAATACCATCAAATTGCCCTACATCTGATAAATTTCTTCTATATGCTTCTTCAATGTTATCACCTCTCTGAAGAATTTTAATCAGTCTATCCCTACGAGGTACATTAATATAAAAAGCATGAATGTCTAAGTTCGGAATTTTTGCAAGTTGTCTTAATCCATGTGGTGTTACAACAGCAACCTTATCTGAAATGCAATCGTTTTTGGCAGTACCATAATGCCACCCATTGTACTCTCCTACTTCTGCAAAATATCCTTCGTTTTGAAGTTTGATAAATTGATTTTCGGAAATATAATGATAATCTATGCCATCTACCTCTCCCTGTCGAGGTTGTCTTGTAGTGTATGATACAATTTTTTTATAACCATAATTGTCAACCAAATTTTTTTCAATACTTGATTTACCACTGGCACTTTCACCGACTAATACAATCATTGATTTACCTCCTCTTTTGTATGAAATATTTCAAATCTATACTTCTGTTTAATTTCTGGATATTTATAATGGTCAACTTCACTCATAAACATATCGTAAGGTCTTACATATAATCCAAAATTGACACCTGACTTTTCATCTTTATACAATGCCTGATAAACAACTAACTTTTCTTTTGTTTCTGAATGTTGAGCAAATCCAATGATTTTATAAAGGTATTTGCTGGATGAATCCACCCAACTACCTCTTAAAAATTCTCTTTTGAAATGTTGAACAATATCACCAACTTTTAATCTACTATTATTATCCATTGTTTTTCTCCTTCTCAAATGTTTGTACTTTGTCAATAAATTTCATAAGATTCTTTTCATTGTGAAGATATTCCCATGTGTCTGCAAATACATTTACCTTGTTATCTTTATCTACCTGAACAACAACCGTTTTATATCCATTAAAAGCTTTTACTGTTACTACCAAATCAAATCCATTTGCAGTATTAGAGTTTTTAGGGGTCTGTGTGTTTGTAATTACATAATCACATCTATCATAAATACAAAACTGATACTGTATTCCCTTATGCTCTTTAATCTCAGATGCTTCTGTTAATTCCCATTCTGGTTTCTCATCAATATTAGGGAAGTATGTATCTGCATCTGATTCTGTAAATACTTTAGTAATATATACACGCTCACAAGAATTTAAAAGCTCTGAATAAATCTGTCCACCACCAATAATATAAATACCATTATTGTTATCAATTACATCCTTTTGAGCTAACCAAGCTTTAATACATTTCATATTGGAATGAATTGTACTATCTGCTTGAACCTTTGGATTTTTCTTACATTTTCTAGTGATAATGATGTTAGTTCTATCAGGAAGTGGTTTCTTAGGTAAAGAATCCCATGTTTTTCTTCCCATAATTACAGCACCGTTAGAAGTAATTTTTTTGAATAATTTCATATCTTCTGGAATATTAACTAATAATTCTCCTTTATTACCAATGCCAAAATTTTTATCTACACACACTACTGCTGCTATCATAGTATCCTCCTATACAATTCTTATTTTTGCCTTCAGTTGCTCTAAGGCATTATATCTATCAGATTCATATTCGTTTTTAGCAATCATATGTTTGATTTGTTCATTGCAAATCAATTCAATAATTGTTTCTCTTTCTTCGTCTGATAAACCAGATTTTGCTATTTTATATTTTGCTTTATATTTTTCACATTTTTTCTTGTAATTGTTTACTTTATCACAACGATTACATTTTGTATTTTTCAATGTTATTCCTCTCATTATATTATCCTAAATACCCAAATCAAGTTTTAATTGAGGGCGAATTGGCTCATAATCCAATAAGGTAAAATCTTCAATGGTAAAATCATAAAAATTATTCTTTTCTGGATTAAGTATCAATTCTGGACGAATTATTTCATCCTCTTCATGAACAAGTAATTTTTTAAATCTATTAAAAATTTCTATTGCCTGTTCTTCATGACGGTCATAAATCTGCTCATTTTGTACAAAATGGCAAAATACACCAGCTTTATATCCTGTATGTCTTGCAATCATCATGAGCAATGCTGCATACTGAATTTCATTCATTCCTCCAGCTCCAGATGCAGTAAGCATATCTCCACTTCTCTGAATGAGTGTCATATCAAGATATTCTCCTCTAACATTCCACATTGTAAGGAAAGCACATGGAGCAAGACCTTCTGTTTCTGCTAAATCTGTTTCTTGCCAAAGAGACATAATTTTTCTTCTGCCATAAGGGTCTGTTTTAATATCATTGATAAGTTTATTTACAAGGTCATATCTTTTAACAGTAGCTCCGTATCTCTGACCAATTGTACCATCTCCAATGTTCCAAGGTGACCACCATGATACTCCCATTTCTTCCATTTCAGAAATAACATTTGTTGGTTTCTGATAAATTGTAAAGATTTCTCTAATAGCTGTTTTCCAAGCCATCGGTCTGAGAGTGCAAATAGGAAATTCACCTTTTGATAAATCATATTTTCTCATTACCTGATTAATTGAAATTGTATGGGCTGGTGTTCCATCCGCATATTTTGGTCTGGGATTAACGTCTTTATATCCCTCTGAAAGAATATCACATATTTCGTGTCCTAAATATCTATCTGCTTTAGTCATTAGTTCGTCCTCCTGTATATAATGTTGGATTGGCAGTAAATAACATATTCGCCACTTTGAATAATTCTTCTCTAGTGTTATCAACAGTTCCATCAATAACATATGCCAAACAAAGATTCAGTATTTTACCTATTAGCTTCCCTTCTGGAATACCGATTTCTATTAAATCTCTGCCATTGATAGCAAGGTCTTTTAATTGAAAACATTCTGATTGTTCAACTATCCAGTCTAAAATTTCTGATACTTTATATACCTTTTCAAGTCTCAATTCTATATCTTTGGATGATTGACCTTTAATATCATGTGTTCTTAAAACAAACAATCTTCTTAATTGCTTTTCGCCCAATTTATTCAACAGTCTTTTTACTGCTGCTTTAGTCGGAGTCAAAGTAACATCATGACAATCAATTAATTGTGATACTGATTCAACAATATCATTGCTATAGCGAAGTCTTTTTAGAACTTCTTGAGCAATAGTATATGATGAATGTGCGTGACCATAAAAATGACCAATACCATTTTCATCTTCAACATAATTGTTTGGCTTCCCTATGTCGTGAAGGAAAATAGCCAATCTGGTAATTAAATCTGTATCTGGAGCAACATCATCCATACAATGTAATGTGTGTTCCCATACATCATATAAATGATATGGATTATTTTGTTTAAAGCCAATCATAGGTTTAATCTCAGGAATTACCTGACAAATTACATCCACATATTCTCTTAATACTTCATTGCCACAATTCTCACTCATAAGAATTTTTGACAATTCCTGTGAAATACGCTCCTGAGAGATATTATCAAGTAATTCCCTTTCACTATGTATTGCCTGAGATGTATTTTCTTCAATTATAAATTTTAATTGAGCTGCAAATCTTATGGCTCTAAGTATTCTCAAACCATCTTCTTTAAATCTCTCTTGGGGATTTCCAACACAACAAATTACTTTATTTCTTATATCTTTTATTCCATCATAAAAATCCTGAAATCCGATATATTGGTTGTATGTAATTGTATTGATTGTAAAGTCTCTTCTGGATAAATCTTCAAGAAGATTGTTTGTAAATGTTACTTCGTCTGGTCTACGATTATCGGAATATTCACCATCATTTCTAAAGGTTGTTATTTCATATCCTTCACCATTAAGTACAAAAGTAACTGTTCCATGTTTTAGTCCTGTTGGAACAATCTGAATATTTCTCTCATCTCTTTTACAAATAGTTTCTATAATAGAAATCATTTCGTTTGGTGTAGCATTTGTGGTAATATCCCAGTCATGAGGGATACGATTCATACACATATCCCTCACACAACCACCAACCAAATAAGCCTGAAATCTTCCGTATTTTGTAAGAATATAGATGAGGTATTTTGCTCCTTCAGGAATCATGGCATTATTAAATGTCATATACCCTCTATCACTTGTAATCATCTGTTTTCTCCTCTTTTTCAACAATATCCTCAATACATTGGTATAAATATGGTGGTAAATATGTTTTAAGGATTTTTTTATTATCCAATCCTGTTGTTTTATAATAGGCTTCTGCAATACCTCCCGATATGCAACACATAGTATCCATATCACAATGTAAACTTAGACAATTTCTCATACAGCTCTCATAATCATGACTTTCAATAAAACACTGGATTGCTACTGGTACAGTTAATTCACATCTGTCACTCCAAACATATGATTTTTGAAGTTCCTCCATTGTTTGTGTACCATCATATAATTTACCTTTGTAGGTCAGTTGACAAATATTTAGAATATCATTTTTACTATATCCTGAATTTGCCATTGCAATAGCAGATGCAGTCATACAAGCTCCTGTAATACCACCTTCTGTATTATGTGTGCATATTGCAGAACTTTTGGACAATGCTATAACAGAATTAATGTCGTGTACTATATCTCCTATATATGCAACTCTCATAGCTGAACCATTTCCAGTTGATTTATAATCAGTGATTTTATTGTTCAACCATTTAAAGAACATATCACCATATCCCACATTAGGAAATTTTCTACCAAATTCTTTATAGGCTTTTCCAAAATTACCTTTATAATGGTCAATTGCATATTTAGTCGCAATAGCCAATACAGTATCATCGGTAAATTCATTCAAGTAACCATTGAAAAGTGGACAATGTTCCCAATCTAATGTTTCTGGTCTTTGGTCTGGAAATTCAAATCGACTTCCAATAATATCTCCAATAATTGCTCCTATTAGTGCCATTAAATTTCACCTCTTACTACTCTTTCATTTACACTTGCCATAAATTCATTGATATGTTTATAATCAGGATTGTCTGGTAAATCCGTATTTTGTTTTGCATATTCGAATCGTTTCTGAAGATTTTCTACAATAGAAAAGAACTCTTCGGTAGGCTGACGGTTGACATCAAGATATTTACCATTTCTGATTTCCATTAAAAAGTCATGGTCGTTTTCTCTATAAGTAATAATTTCTTTCTTCTCAAGAATATCTATCACCATAAGATAAAGCCTGATTAAATGCATCATATGTTTTGCCAATTTACCATGCTCAATAGCATTTTTATTTCGTTTTCCTATTTTGGCATAGTCTTTTACAATGTTATTCATTTCGCTCCACATTGATTTATAATCTCTAAGTGGATAATGAGAAAGTGTTACATCCATATAAATCTCAGTATCCATTTCTTCTTGATGAGATTTATCAATATAAAGCTTTATTGAATCTTCATCAAATGGAAAATACTTATTTTTAAAGTCATATGAAGCATTTCGAATACTGTTAAGGATATGCTTCTCTCTCTCTCAGACTGTCCTACAAGTCTTGCTGCTTTGTTGTCCAATCTTCGTAACTGACTATATGCATAACCACCAAATGATTGAATTGCTCTTTTGGACAGGAACAAATCTTTATTATCCAAAAGTTCCTGACCAATTGGAGAAACATATAAATAATGTTCGGGTTTAAGTCCAAGTAATTCAATTGTATTTGGGTTGCAATTACTCAATAAATGAATAAGTTTATTAAGTGAATAAATAGTTGTATCTGTAGCTTCGTTGCAGCACTGTTCAAAATTCACATTTGTTAAAATTTCAATTTTGCTATTTATTGCACAACCACGAACATCTAAGTCGGATGTTTCAATATTCGTACCATAGGCATGAGAACCGCCTAATCCTAACAGGATAATATTATTTCCTAAATGTGGGTCTGTTCTAAGAAAATCATATTCTTCTGATTTCAATTTTTCTTTAATCTGTTCAATATTCATATTTAACCCTCTCTGGCATATAACCTTAATAGTTTGTTGTTTTACTCTAACATAGCTGCCAGACTATCAATCTGAAGTTCTGTCTGCTTATCGTCAGATAATAAAGCTGTAAGCTGCTTTTCTAACATATCCAGTTTTTTCTTTTCAGATTTATAGCTTTTAACTTCAAGATAAGCTTTTACGTCTGCAATCCAATCATCTAAAGAGCTTCCAGAAATCTCTAATGTAGCAGTAGAAATTCCTAAATCCTTTGCGGATAATGCAATACTATTCAGTTTAATCAATAACATTTCATCAGAATCTACGTACAAATTATAAGTAACTTTATCCAATACCAATAAACAGTTAGTTACTGGATTGAATCTTGTTGGTTTAGATGCAAGCTCTTTTCTTTTGTTCTCGATAGTTTTCTTCAGTTCCATAATTCTTTCATCATTTTTCTGTGCCATAATAATACCTCTTTTCTAAATATCCATTTTTTAAATAATGCTCTCCATATACAGGATGAATATACTGATAACATTCTTCTAAATTATCAAAATATTTTTTAACCTGTTGTTCCCTTGTTTTTGTTTCCATTTCACTAGAGAACCATTTCTTTTCTTCGTAGGTTTCAATAATGGTATCCATGATATACCATTTACCACTCTCTTTTTCATAATATACTTTTATATTACCAAGAAGCTCATTTTTTCTTTGCCAACTACAAAATTATCACCATACCAATTATGTTTAAGACACTTTTCAATGGTTTCTTGTGCCATAGCAATAAATTTGTCATATGGTAAATCAATAAGCTTATCTGCTTCAAAATCTTCTTGACAATATTCAGCATTGCTATATAACAGATTAACCATATCTGGATAATCTGGTCTTTTTTCAAGAACCATATGGGTGAACTTTCTTGTGATTGCTTTCATATGTGTTACTCTATTTTCTCTGTACCAACTATATTCAGCATTAGGATTTCCAAGAAGAATAAAGAAAAATTCATTCTTTTCTTCTTGAATACTTCTATAGTAAGTAAGGTTTTTATTATAATAACTACTTCGACATTTACTGATTAACCATGTATCATCAAGCGGATATTCATATCCTTCTTTTCTGTTGTTACTATAATAGTAACCATGACTTTCATGGTAATAATAATTTGACTGATTTTTCCAAGGCTTTGATTTTCCCATATATACATATTGATTACCATTCAAATCTTCATATGTAGCACCAATTATCAAATCTCTTGCTTTAATAAATGTATTGTTATGAATGACTTTATTCTTTTCCTGAATTTCTTTATAATCCGAAGATTCTACAGGTACAAGAACTAATTCTTTGCCATCCCAACCATAAACAAATTCACCTTCAAGTCCTTTACCCTTGATGCAATTGCAATTTTCTAAAATCCACAACAGATTTGGAATTGTAATTTCAAACTCAAATCCTCTGGGGTCATATACTCTGGTGTATGTCTGTCTAGGATTCCAACCATATCTATCTCCACCAACCTTCTTATTTAATACAAATCCTTCCATTGGCTCATTATCGTAGATTTCGTTTGGAATACCTTCATCTCTCCAACCTTGCCATGAAGTCTCTTTTCGTAATTTACCTTTTTCATCAAAGTAAATTACATATGCCAACTTTCCTGTATAGGTATCTTTACGTTCCTGAAATCCTACATTAATTTTAGTTGGTATAAAAATATTTGTATTCATTACTTCTCACTTCCTTTCGCAGTATTTTTAATCAAAATTGCTTTCCATGTTTTACAATTACAAGAAGATGATTCAATAGAATATTCGTGTTCCAAATAATCACTTAATGTATCTTCAAACGTAAGTCTTGTCTCTTCTTCAATTGTTACAACTGGTTTTGTGTATTTCATTATTTATCCTTTCTTTTGCTATATTGAAATAGTTTTCATCTAATTCCATACCTATAAAATTTCTATTAAGATGTTTACAGGCAATACCTGTAGTTCCGCTTCCCATGAATGGGTCTAAAATTAGGTGCTGTTCTTGCGAACTATTTTTTATTATTTTTTCAGTAATATCCAACGGTTTTATTGTTGGATGTCCATAAAGTTTTTTATCTTTATGGTTTATTGGAGCAATATAATATGTTTTTGCATCTTCATAAGATTGAGGAAAACATTTTCCTTTACCTTTTCTGAAGTATAATAGATATTCTGTATCACTCAAATATTTATTGGAATATGTTGGTAATGCATTTGTTTTATGCCAACATATAATATCAAATTTACATTTATGCTTTCCTACATAAAATTTCAGATAGTCGTAAATTTGCATTTTATTACACCAAAAATATATATTAATTTCTTTCATCACTCTAATAAATTCCTGACCAAATAGTTCAATATCATATCCTTGAGTAATATCTACAGTCTTTAAATCTTGGAGTGATTTATTGAGCTTCTTAATAGTATTAACAGTTCCACCACCATTGGTTGTTGATATTAAATAAGGTGGGTCAGTAGCAATCATATCAATGCTTGAATCAGGTATTTTCTTTAATAATTCTAAGCAATTACCATTAAGCAGCTTGCAAAATGTCCTCTCTCTCTCTCTCTCTCTCTCTCTCTCTCTGATATTGTACTATATTGTTGTTTGACATATCATATTCTCCTTTCGGTGTATAACCTTAATTATTATAATATTTTTTAATTTCTTTCTCAAAATAAGAAAGAAATTCATCCCAGAATCCTTTTGTCCAGATATATTCTTTTATCTGTCTACTCATCAGGCACTTTTTCATATCTGATTTAACATCAAACGATTTGTCTTTTTTCTTACACTTCTTTTCAAGCACAGCAGTTAAAAAGGAAGTGGTAATCTTATAAATGATAAGTAAATCAGATTTATCAACTTGAGCTGAAATAGTTCTATATCGTTCAATTTCTTCTGAGGGTATTTCTATATTTTTTGCCTTTGGAAGATTCTTAACACTAAATGGACTTATATTTGCTCCACTGGTTTTTGCCTTTAAAAGAGTGGCAATTGTATCAATATCCTTTGCTTTAAATCTAAATTCGACCTCTACATCAGATTCTCTATATTCGATATATTCAATCTGCTGCTCATCTAATACCTTCTTGATGTTTCTACCTCTACCAATAGAAGGAATATAAGCTGTCAACCAGACCACTTTGGAATTACCATTCATATGACCGTATGTATAAATCTTATTCCCATTCTGACAAGCAATATAAATATCATCATATCCTTCCATGATTTCTCCTCTTCTATCTCTAGGAATATCATGTGTGTTTTGGTCTAACTCAGGAAGGATTCTGTATATACCTTTATATTTCATTAAATAATGATTTGCCATTATACTCTCCTTCTAATACTATCCATTTCCTTTATTTTATCTGATAAAGTAACTGCTACTACATGAGTACCCATATAAGCATCAAGAGCTTCACCAATTAAATCATAACCTTCATCAATAAGAATATGGTTTTCACGGATTCTTCCTCTGGCTTTATAATTATCTACTGTCATAGGTGTAGGAATAACTACTCCAAGCTCATTTGCCAAATCCATCAAATGCATAATTGAGGTTCTGCGTTGTACAATAATTGGATACTGTGTTACTGCACTGGTATAGACCAACTGTGTGCTTTTCCCTGTTCCTCTGTCTTTAATGACAAGAACAGATGATTTGTTCTCTGTGTTCATAAAATGATACCTCCTTATTCTTCAAACTTTATTGTTATAGGTTTATCTTTTGGTTCTGGCATAATATATAACATATCTACATCTGGTAAAGGTTCTGATATTTCTTTTGTTTTAGGGTTATATCTTATATTATGTATTTTATTGTCGTAAAAACATATAATAAGCAGTTCGCTATTTTGATATTCTAATGGAAATTCTTTGAAGCAATTACTTATTAAATTTATTGATTCTTCTTTGGATTTCACAAATATACCTCCTATCCAAAAATCATTTCGGGAGGGTAAAATATTGGATAATGATTCAATAAATCCATATAATATCCTTCTAATCCAGTTTCTTCCTCGTCAGGATAAAAACAATATAATCCCAAACGTATTCCGTTTATATGAAAATGAAAATCTTCTTCAGAAAATTCATTAAGAAAAATTCTTCTTTTCAATTCTTTTCTTATTTCAGGAAGTTTGTTTATAATCAATCCTTTGTTTTTACTACATTCACATTGTTTGGCTACAAAACATAAGTGCATTGTGTCCATTTCTCTGATTTTTCGAACAGTTCCATTTATATCTTTCCAAATACTATTATCATATTGAGCCATTCCTTTTCCTTCCTTCATAAAAATAACCATCCAACATATGTCTAAATCCTAATGGACTATCAACAATACGTTTTGAATATTGAAAATGCTTTAAGAAATCAATAACTGTTCTAGCATCTGCACCGCTTAAAGGAATGAATTTTACATATTCAGGTCTACCAGCGATACACACAACCGCCCACGAATGTTCTTTATTTGTAAAACCAACATCTACTGCTGCATCGGTAATCTCATTGAACATTTTTTGCATCTCTCTATTGTTTTCAAGAGACTCCTCACATAAGCAGCTTGCTCTGTTGTAACAAGCCTGTGCCTGATTTAATTTCTGAATCTCTTCCTTTAATACTTCTTTTATTAACCACTGTTTAATCTTTTCTTTTAACCACCTCATTTACTCACCACCTTTATTCATCGTATGTATATTTGAACTGGTCTTTATCTTTAAGAGTTTTAAATTCCTTACACAGAGCCAATGTCATAATATTTTGGCAACTAGAGTTTGGACATCTAACTGTACATTGACTAGGGCTTGGATTAGGACATCTTGGAATACAAGCTTCAGACCTTTTAAAAATAAATACTGTACCGCATTTATTACAAACACAACCATATTCTCTTTCTGGTTTTGATTTCTTGATATGGTCATTATGCATTGCTAATATATTCATACATTTATCCTCCTGTTTTACTTAAAAATTTCTACCATTAAAATCGCAAATAACAACACTATTTCAATAATGTTATACCATGCCATTTTACAGATATTTCTTGCTATATTTTCAAGAATATTCATCACTCACCTCTTAAAATCTGGATTTTATGTGCAAATAGGCACAACATATAGAATATATTGTTTGATGTAATACTATATATTGTGCCTAAATTATCAGTAACTTTTTGTTTTACTTACTTGTACTTCCAAATCCACCATTTCGAACTGCTGTAGCTTCATCGTCTACTGTAATTCCATATTCTGAGAAGATTCCCTGACAAAAAGCTGTTCCTTCTTTTAATTCAATTGGTTTGGATAATACAGGGTCACTATTGACAAGTTTCATAAACATATGTCCTTCATTATCTGAATAATAATAATCAGAATCAATAATGCCGACTGTATTAGCCAGACGAACTCCAAACTTAAATCCATGACCGCTGCGAGGATAAGCTTTCAATACCCATCCCTCATCCATCTTACAACGAATACCTGTAGGAATTTTGATAGTATCGTTTGGGAATAATGTTGCACTATAAGGCATAAAGAAATCATATCCAGCACTACCACTTGTAGCTCTTTTAGGAAGAACAATATCGTCATATACTCTTCTGATATAATTTTCATCCCAATCAGGATAAATGTCCTCAATGGCTTTCATAAATTCCTCAAAAGATACCTTTTCAAATTTCGCAATTCTCTTCATTCTTATTTTTCCTTTCCATATATTCACAAGGAATACATTGACCATAATAGTATTTTTTGTTTTTGATTTTGCATATTACCATGACTCTTGCTTTGTTAGAATCATCTATAGTTCCATGCTTACATTTCTCACATTCGTCTGTGTTAATCATCTTCCCCATATTGTTTCACCCATATATTATTTTCTTTCTTCCAAACATTTTGATTACTACTTCCTCTGAAATTTAGTGTTATATCTCTTTTGTCAATTTGAAATTGACCATCCACTAAATGTGTACACAGATTAAGTAATGCAGACATCTCAGGATTAGATTGAATTTCTTTGAGCGTGAACCCTGAATAACACCAAATATTATTGTTTGGTATATGGATTTTTGAAAGGATGGATATTAATTCTTTTGCAGAATACATTGGGTCACCACCAGATAACACCAATGCACTCAGGAAAGGTCTTTTATCAATTTCGGAATTTATATGTTCAATTACTTTATCAGTAATTTCTATTCCATATTTGAAATCATGCGTTTGAGGTGAGTGGCAACCTTCACAATTATGAAGGCAACCACTGATAAACAATACACATGAAACCCCTTCTGCATCTGCAAAAGATTCCCAGTCAAAACCAGCAAGTCTTACCATTCAACAATATCCTTTGAATCCTGATAAGCACTATGTTTTACACGCTCTTGAACTTCTGCCTGTTTTCCATCATTGAAATTGTGCCAATCTGTTGTTAAATACCCTGTAACTCTTCTAAGCTGTTGAATATGCCTACTATGACACATCGGGCAGCAGTCATTGAACTCACCCTGATAACCACAATCAAGACAACTATCAATCGGGAAATTAAATGCTAAGTACGGAATATCCAACACCTTGAAAGCATAATCAATAATATCTTCAACCGCTTTAAGATTCTTTACGAATGTACTATCAAGCTCAATATAAGTAATACATCCTCCTGTTGGATATTTACAAAACGGAGCTTCAACACGTAATTTATCGTAAATGGAAATCTTCTGATATACTGGAACATGATGTGAATTTGTGATGAAATCATGAGAAGTTACATTTTCAATCACACCATACTGTTCTCTTAGTGCTTTCAATGCAGTTCTGCACAAGCCTTCTGCTGGAGTGGCATAACAAGAAAAATTCAAATCATTTCTTTCTGAAGCTTCTGCTGCGAACTCATTAATACGTTTGACAACAGATAATGCAAATTCATGTACCTTTTTATCCTCTGCGTGATTCTTGCCAAACAATGCAACACACATTTCAGCTACACCAATATATCCAATGGCAAGTGTATTATGCTTCAAAGCGTTGTAAACACTTTCTTTACATTCATGTGCGTCTTGAATAGTATTATTCTGATACATAAATGGTGCTGCTTTTGGTGATTGCTCAATCATAATTTCAAATCTTTCAAGCAATCCTTTTTCAGTAAGTTTTAATGTTTCTTCAAATGCATCCCAAAATCCTTCAAGGTCTGGTTCTGTGCGTTTGCCAAGGCAAATTCCAAATTCAATTCCAAGCTTCGGAAGAATAATAGTATTCGGTACATTATTACCTCTTCCCTGTCGAATATAACCAAGTCCATGCCTGTCATATCCTACGAGTGTCCTACAACCCATTGTACTAAAATATGTATCTGGATTTTCTACATCTTCATGAGCTTGTGACCAATCACAATTACACCAGTTTGGATAAATTCTTTTACTCATAGACTTTAAAGCAAGCTGTTTTAAATCATAATTTGTGTCATTCTTATCCGCATTGCATCCAACTTTATACTGAAAAATAGAAATTGGAAAAATACTTGTTAAATGGAACTTTCCAATACCATCAATACTTGCTTCTAATAAAAATTTGGTAACTAATCTTCCTTCGGTAGAAGTATCTCTACCAAGATTAATACTTGTAAAAGGAACTTGCGAACCTTGTCTGGATTCCAATGTGTTTAAATTGTGATATAATGCCTGACAAGACTGTTTCATTTCAAGAACCAAATCAAAATACGATGCATTGTAAAGTTTTTTATCAAGATTGTCTTTGTTATCAAGGTAAATATCTTTTTCTTTAATACCAACCATTTCAAAATATTTATCTTTATTTTCTTCAACCCAATTTTCAATTTCTTCTGTTTCCATTGCACTAAAATCAATTGCTGCAATATCATCAGATTGTTTTGCAATATTAATTACAAAAGCTTTTACAAAACTCATTGCTACAAAAGGAGCTAAGTCAATATCTGTATGAATACTACCCACTCCTCCAAACTGGACTTGACTTTGACATTGAAATGCAACTGCATATAATTGACAAGCTGTACTAAAGGATTTTGGTGGTCTTACATCACCATTTCTTGTTTTAAATCCATGCTTAAAAATATATTGGAAATACAAATTCAAGCAATTGTGTACTCCATAAATAGCTTTCTCAAGGTCATGTTGATATATCAACATAATCTTATGAGCTTCTGCCACTTCTTTAGACAGCCCCTCATATTCAAGTGCAATAGTTTTTCCAATATCAGCAGATGCTTCTTTTTCTCTTCCAGAAAAACTCTCTTCGTCAACATTTGCATTTGAATGTTCATTGATTTGAGATTTAGCTCTTATCATTACCTTTTGAACTAATTTGTTTTTTCTGTCACGAACCACGGTTCGCTTATCCCTATAGAGAATATAATCTTTTGCAACTTCTGGTCTGGAACTTTTCATTAATTTGGTTTCTACAATGTCTTGAATCTCTTCGACAGTCATTTTATCTTTTGATGATTCAGAAATTTCTTTTGCAATTTGTTTTGCAATATCTTCTTTTTCAGGAATTGCATTGCCATCTTTTTTCTCTCTTTCATTAAAAGCCTTCATAACTGCTACATAGATTTTTTCGGAATTGAAAGGATTTTCTCTTCCGTCACGTTTGATTACTGCTCTAACCATACATTTGTTATCCTCACTTTCTGGCTTTGTATTTTGTGTATAACCTTAATAGTTATATATAAAAAATAATTTCGCCCACTATTATTATACGAGAATTACCTTGATTTTAGGAACTATTCACCCAACATTTCTTTTAAATTCTTTTCAGTAATAATAGGTATATTTAATTCTTTTGCCTTTTTGTTCTTACTAGATGTTGAGTTAATATCATTATTGACAAGATAATTTGTTTTCTTTGATACCGACCCAGCTACCTTTCCACCAAGAGCTTCTATCTTTTCTTTTGCTTCATCTCTGTTTGCAAAATATTCTAAGCTACCAGTTATTACAAACGTCTTTCCTGATAAATCAATATCGGTATTTTGTTTGATTACTGGCTTTTCAAATGTAAACTCAGATGCTAATGCTTTAATCATGGCTTCATTATTTACATAAAAACTTGACATAGAAATATGTGATGATAGACCAAAATCATCTAATTCTGTCCATGCAAAAGTTCTATCAAACCATGCTGCCATAAATGCTTCATAATCATAATTAAAATATTTGGCGATTGCTTTACTTGCAGATTTGCCAATTAACGGAATACATAAGGCATAAATAAATCTTTCAAGAGATGTATTTCGACTTGCTTCTATTGCCGATAACATTTTTTCAATAGATTTTTTGCCGAAACCATCTAAGGATTCCATTTCTGTTTTATGGTCAATCAAATGATAAATGTCTTTAATGCTAGTCAACCATTCAAGGTCAATAAATTTTTGAATTGTAGCTTCTGACATACCATCAATATTTAAAGCATTTCTACTAACTGCATGAGATAATTTACCAAGCAGTTTTCCTCTACAATCTGCATTTTCACACATTAAAACTTCTGAATCATTTTCTTTCATAAGAATAGTGCCACCACCACAAATAGGGCACTTCTTAGGAATAACAACCTTTGCTTTTCCATGTTTTGTTAGATTTTCTTTTACTTGTGGAATTATCTGATTGGCTTTATATACAGTAATTGTATCTCCAATGTTTAATTGCAATTCTTTCATAATAGATACATTATGAAGAGAAGCACGTTCTACTGTAGTTCCTTCAAGTTCTACAGGCTCAAATACCGCTGTAGGGGTAAGTACACCAGTCTTTCCCATTGTCCAATCAATAGCTTTTAATTTGGTTTCTACTTCTTCATCATAAAACTTAAAAGCCATTTGGCTACGCAAATGATGTTCTGTTGCTCCCAATGAATCACCATACGCAATATCTTTATATCCTAATACCATTCCATCAATCGGATAGCCCAATTCTTCTGCTGATTGTTTTAATAATTCAATGTCATTTTCAATACCAAATATAGGGTCTGAATATACTGGAACAAATGTTTTTAAAACAACCTCAAATCCAAGTTTCTGCATTTCCATAAGACGATTGTAGAAATCATTTTCGGTTAAACCTTTTACAAATTTCCATGCAATGAATTTTAAATTTCTCTGAGCTGCAATTGAACTGTCAAGCTGTCTAACAGAACCAGCAGCTAAATTTCTTGGATTTTTATATTTTTCTCCTTCAGGTAGTGATTCATTAATTTCATTGAAATCTTTATATGTAATAATAGCTTCTCCATCAATAATTACTTCCTGTTTGGTGTTAATTTTCAAAGGAACATTTTTAAATGTCTTAACATTATGTAAAACATCTTCTCCAATTTCACCATTTCCCCTAGTTTCTGCTGATACCAATTCGCCATTCAAATATCTAAGAGAAATAGTAAGTCCATCCATTTTACACATTAAAACCATATCTTTACCATTTTGGAACTTGACTAAATCACTCACAGCCTTCGTCTTATCTAATGATAACATTGGATGATTATGTTCTACTTTTCTTAATTCGCTCTTTACTTCGTATCCTACAGTTTGAGTAGGTGAATTAGAAAGTATAGTTCCTGTTTCTTCTTCTAGTCTTTGTAATTCATCAAACAAACAATCATATTCGTAGTCTGACACAAGTGATTCTGACTGATTATAATAAGCATCTCTATACTTATTAAGCATTTCAATCAACTCTTTAATTCTTTCATTTTTTTCAATCAAATCCATACTTAATCCTCCTGATAGCAGAAATATGTATTTTCAAAATAATCATACACACCATTTCCCTGTTTAAATTCAGCCTGAAAGATAACGTAGGAAGGCATTTGACTTCCATTGGTTAAAAGATATTTAGCTGCTTCTACAGATTCTTCGCATGGTTCTTTATCATAATTACCATCCCAAGTACAAGCATATTGACCACTTTGAAATACTACATCTGCAATTGTGTTAGGGAATCTGTTATCTGCTACTCTATTAAGAACAACAGAACCTACTCCTATTTTAAGTTCCCATGAATTACCACCAGCTTCTCCTTCAATTAAATGTGACAAAATATATAATTCTTCTTCATCATAAGATGGAGCTGGTGTTTCACAAATCGGTTCAGATTCAATTACTTCAGTTTCTTCTGAAGTAGTCTCTACAGGCGATTTCACTATTTTTTCACTATTTTGTAAAGACAATTGTGCATTAACTGTTGTTTTAACAGTTTCAATAACAATTGGTTCAACCGCTGTTTCAACCACTTTTGATTTATTCATTTCAGAAGTCTGCATTGCCGAAACAGATAGATAACAACCACAACCAATTCCAATACCCATAAGAGCAAAAATAAAATACTTTTTCATACATACCTCGCTTTCTTTATAAAATTATTTTTCTTATAATAAAAGGCATACTGTTGAAGGATTCCAGCTTTATCACTAATCATCCATTCAGGCATAATCCCTTTATATACATTGTCAATTATTTGTTGCATATGTGTGTCAATAGGACAAGCTTCTAATTGATGCAAAGCAAATAAGCATACACAGTTCACAATCTTGTTTCCAACACCTGTAATCTGTGTAAAAATGGTTTTTGCATAAGGATATACAGACAAATATGTAATATCGTTTTTATATGCATATTTCTTATCATTTGTAAGACTCATATTTTTTACAAACCATTTAGCAGCTTCAGACACATAAACATCTCTATATCCCAATCCACAATCTCTCAGCTCCTCTATTGATACGGTGCTAAGTCTTTCTGCTGTAGGAAAAGCATATTCATTTATAGGTTTATCAGTAAAACCTTCGCCAGAAATCGGATTCCCATATCTATAACATAAAGTTTCAACACATTTTTTAATGTTAGGAATACTTTTTCTTTGTGAGATAATAAAGGTTATAAGCATTTCCCATAAATCCTGTTTCAAAATTCGGATACCACTACCATATTGAATTGCAGCAGACAAAAATTCATCTGATTTTGCATCCTCTTTTATTTTTGAATAATCAGTATCTATATCAAAATACTCTTTCCAAATCTCCTCATACTCTTCTTTATCACACGAAAAAATGACAGTGCTTAGATGTTGTGATACTTCAACATATCGCCCAAAAGCTACTATTGAGTATGCTCCTTGACCAATATAATTCATTCTAAAACACTGTCCTGATTCTGCGATTTGACCTAAATCCATATCTTTTACTTCGATAGAATACATAATAATCACCTCCTTATTTTAATGTATAACCTTAATAGTATGGTAAGAAAACAAACACTTTTCGTGTTTTGCCTATATCTTACCATACTATTATATAGATGTCAAGTAGTTTTATGTAGTTTTAAATCCAAGGTAATTCTTCTGTATCTTCCTCTGTACCGTCTATCTCTGGTTTTTTCTTTTCACTTTTTTCTAATGCCATATATTCTTCTTCTGGCATTGTAAGCAACAACTCTTGCATATGAGTATGTCTTGTTAAATTTGCTTTCTTTTTGACCGCCTGATTGATGCTGTTTAAAGCTCCTAAATGATAACAACCTTCTTTCATTCGTGTTAATCCCACATAGAGCAAATTACTATTTAGCATATAAATATGGCTCTGAGGTGTACATAAAATCACGATTTTAATGGACGAACCCTGACTCTTATGGATTGTAATTGAATATCCCAGACTTATCATCTGCATATCTGCACGATAATATTTTACGAATACACCATCAAATTCAATGATACAGTAGGATTTATAAATTTCTCTTACAATACCAGTTTCACCATTGGCAATAAAAGCAGTTGGTACATCTTCTGAAGCAGAATACATATCCTTTTCCCATTCGCTAAGATGTTGTAAATCAAGTTCTGCTTTATAGTTGTTGACTTTCTGAATTACCAAATCGCCTTCAAAGTAAGTAGTGTCACCAACTTTCATAAACACTTCGCTTCCATAATTCGGATTTGCTACTTTCTGAATCATATTATTAAGAACTATAGTACCGCAATCACCTACATTTTTTGCAGTCAACACCTGTATATCATCAATACTATATCCTTTTTCTAAAAGCTTTTTATACAACCCTACAACATTTTGGGGAATAACTTCAGATGGAAGGTCAACAAATGTATAGTCTTTGTTATCTCCAAAAGTAGTCATTTTAGACTTCATAGAACTTGTTAAATATGGCTCACAAAATCTAACATCTGTAGCCACTTTCATCAAGCCCCCTTCACCATATCTAAATACCTTTGTTAATGTGGTTGTTGGAATTAATTTAGTTTCCATAAAGTCATGCAGTAAGTTACCACATGATACTGAAGGCAACTGAGCATTATCACCAATAAGTAATAATTTGGTAGTGTTAAAATCAACCGCATCAATTACTCTTTTGAATAACTGAATGTCCACCATTGAAAACTCATCAATAATTACAATATCGCACATAATCTTATGTTCCTGATTATATCCCCATCCCATTGGAGTATAACCTAAACCTCTATGAATTGTAGTGGCATTTTCTTTTGTATAATCCGCAAGTACCTTTGCAGCCTTTCCTGTTGGGGAAAAGAGCCTAAATGTCTTATGATGGTCTTTAAGCATATTTATTACTGCCTGTGTACTAAAACTCTTACCAGTACCACCAGCACCATTTAAAATGCTGATTGGGTATTTACATACATTTGCGACAGCTCCCATCTGCTCATCAGAAAGTGTTGAACCATTAACTGTTCTATATTTTTCAATATCACAATCCCACTCATCTTTCTTTGTATGCAACACATATAATATTGTCTGAGCAATCTTATGTTCAAGATTATATGTTCTACTTAAAGCCACATCCATTGTATCTTTGTTATAATGAATTTCATCTGCTTTTACCGCAGTTACAAAATGATTGGCACAAGCTGGTACTAATTTCATCATTTCAGCTCTTAAATCTGCTAGATTCATTTTTGTATGACCATTATTCTCATTTTCTTCCAACATATAAAGTAAGCATGACAAGCATCGTTCTGGACTGGTTCTAAGGTCACTTTGAAACTCTATAATAGGCTTTTTGCCTTTTTCAATATTGGCTTTTGATGCCTTTTCCATATCCAATAAAATACCATCTGCTGTTTTAAATCCGACACCAGCTAACCCACACAAACATTTGTATGGGTCTTGTGCCAATTTTTCTTTCAACTTTTCGATAGAAGTATATTTTGCATAAATCTTTTTAATCATTGAAAGGTTGAGAAATCCCTGAAATTCAACAACCAAATCTGCCAAGCAAAAGTTCTCAATGATTTTTCTTTTAATTACTCCAAATGTATATTCTTTAATACCTTTAAGTTTATTAAAATCAATATCATCTAAACGATTTTCTTTTACTCTCTGAACAATATCAGGATAATTCTCATAAAGAACTTTTGCCTGATTTGGTGTTAAAATCTCACTAAGAAAAAGGTACATATCCTCTTCAGTAGTTGGAACATCTCTTTTAATATTCAACACCTTGTAACTTATTCCATATTTGCCTAGCTGCTCAACAGCACTAATTTCATAGGTAACTCCTACAGTTAATTCATGCAGTTCTCCAAGTATCGTCACATTATTGTACTTATTCTTCTTTATGTCTGGATACTTTTTACTATCCACATCTAACGCAAAAATACGAAAATCAGGGGTATCATAAGTACATCTAACTACTTTTCCAGAGAACTTATATTCTTTTTCTTCTTTACTCATTTACATATTTCCCTTCTTGGTGTATAACCTTAATTATTATTGCTTTTTAATTACTTCGTACTCTTCAAGAATTGGCTCTTGTTCATCTGTACTTGTCCACTGTCCGTTAATCAATTTCTTTTTAAAATCCATTGTGAATCCTTCTATTTTCAAAATTGAAAACTCTCCAAATGGTTGTTGTTTGTATATTTTACTTTGTTTGATTCTGGTTTTTGTTTCTTCACCTGTTTTTATATTACGCAAAGTCATATATGGTTTGGTTTCATCTTTATATGTCTTATAATCCACTACAATATAGTAATAATCTGCCATTTTAGGATTTACATATGTAACATACTCCAAATACTCTTTTTCAAATCGCACCTGTTCCATAATTGACATTGATTCATCGGCAATTCTATTTGCCATTTCATTCAATAGACCTACATTATCAATCTGACTATACTGTTTTGCAGTTTCTTTTCCAGCATATTTTTTCACAAGATATTCTGTTAAACCATATTCAGCATAGCTTTCCAACTTATCTTTTTTGATTTGACTGCACGTTCTTAATGATGGCAAAATAGTTTTAGGACTCTTTGCTCCTTCTGGTTTCATTTTAATACCATTATAGAGTTTGATAATCTGTAATAGTTTTTTATTCTTACCAAATTCAGAAAAGAAGTCTAAGCCTGTTAGAATATTTAACTGTCTATTATTGACAGAAGTTTTCGCAATATCATCTAACAAATCAATAAATGACGTATATTTCTTTTGTTTAGAAACCTCTAACAATTCCTTTGCAATAATGGAATTGCAATATTTTATAGATGCAATACCTTTATAAATAGAGTTTGTTTCTCTCTCAATAGCATATTCATCCATAGATTTGCCAAACTGAATAGGCTTAATTTTGATGTCATTCATTCTTGCCAATTCAACACCATAATTGGTATCATCTTTATTTTCAGCTCTGTTGAGATATGCAGCAACAAATTCTATTGTATAATAGGTTCTCAACCACACACACTCATAACCATTCATAGAATAAGCGGTAGAATGATTATATCCAAATTGATACTCAGATGAATCCTGTACAATTTGTACGAATTGTTTTGCTTCTTCTTCAGCTTTTGCTCTTGGTTGTGATGAATAACTACAATATCCTTCCAGAATCTTAGGGAGCTGCTGTTTTAATAACTCTTTGTCCTTTTTACCAATAGCTCTTCGTGTAGTATCTGCTGCCGAACCAGTAAAACCACAAATATCTGTCAAGAATTTAATGGTATCTTCCTGAAAGATAAGATAACCATTGTTACTTGCAAGCAAATCATCAATTTCCTTGGAAGGATTATCATTATGCTCTCCAGCAATCATTCTATCCCTATATGATTTTCCTGAAGGTCTAAGAGCTGCATTAACCATACTCATATGGTTGATGGTATTCGGCTTAAAATCTTTTAACAATGAGAAAGCATAATCACCCTCAAACTGGAATACTCCCTGTTGAGCTGTAATCATATTATGCCACACCTTTGGGTCATTCCAATTTAATTCGTATGATTTCGGATATGGAATACCAGCATATTTACAAGCATCTTTGATAATACCTACTGTTTTTAATCCAAGAATATCAAACTTAACATAGTTCAATGAATCTACTGCCTTCATTGCACAAATGGAAACAGGCATTTCTGAATCTCCATCCTTATAGAAAAGTCCAATATTATCTGCCAAAGTAATCGGAGAACCGATAATACCACTTGGATGAGTACCTTTTGCAACGATAGTATCTTTCAGACCATTCAAGTAATAGAATAAATCCTGATTTTCTGCAATTAATTTATCATATGATTTTTTGATAACGTCAAGCTGTTTTCTCTGTTTTTCTTGTGCAATATGAAGCATATATACTTTGTGATTATCAAATGAAATAGAACCTGTTTCGGTTTCTCCATTTTCTACAAGTTCCTCAGTATTTACTTCTTCCTGTACAATTTTGGAATATCTTGAAAAGTATTCATCAAATTTGTTCTTGATTTCCATTACTTTATCAAGGTCTTTATATCCTAAACCGCCAGCAAGCACATCAATACATCCTCTATCCTGTAAAGTTGAAAATGCAGCAATATAAGCTGTTTTCTCAGGAGTAAATCGTTTGATAATATATGCATAAACTTTTTCTCTGTCCTCACCAGCAAAGTCTACATCAATATCACCAAGAGAAATTCTATCTTCATTACAGAATCGTGAAAATACAGTATTCCATACCATAGGGTCTACATCGGTAATATTTGTAATAAAAGCAATCATACTACCACATACAGAACCTCTTCCTGTACCACAAGGAATATCATTATCTTTAGCCCATGAAATCAATTCTGACATAAACATCATAAATGATTCCATACCAAGCTTACACATAACCTTAAATTCCTCAATAATCTTTTTCTTATACTGTTCAATTATTTCTGCATCAGTATGTGTATTCGCCCATTCAAGATTTTCTTTATAGTTCTCATAAATTTCTCTTTCGGACTCATCTGTAGGTGTAATTGGATGTTCTGCAAAATATTCATTACACTCTTTCAATATTTTGGAAGGTAATTTTAACTTTCCATTTCTACACTTTTCGTCAAAATTAGTATAAATTAAATGCTTCCACTGTTCTCTTACATTATCACCATATAATGTAGGATATTTAAATGCTTTATCTAAAGTAAATTCTTCTACCATATCTGCAAGCACATTAGTATTTCTAATAGCTTCCATATACACTTCTTCTGGTAAACAATTCTGGGCTTTAAATGCAGCAATCAGCTCTTCATATGTTTTCCAAGTTAAATCAAATTCGTCCTCTTCACCATAAAAACTATCTTTGTATTTCTGTAAAATCTTTCTGCACTCTGCTTTATATGGACTGGATGAATGTGTATCTGTACCAGCAATAAGCGGAATACCTGTTTTCTTGCTATAGAAATACATTTTCTTATTGTAAATTTTCTGATTTTCACAATTATGATATTGTATCTCTAAGAAACATCTATGCTTATTTTTCACCATCCATTTAACTAACGTCTGAAAAGCTTCTCTTCTTTCAGCGGTATCCCATTTATTTAATGGTGATGCTAAACAGGCAGAGGTAATAATAACATTATCACTTGTACCCATAAGCTCTTCCAGAGAAATTCTTGGATTGTGATACATATGCCTATCGCTCTTATCTTCAAGCTTGCCTTTTAAAGTAGATACTGAAAGTAATTTATTGATTTCAAGAACTCCATCCCAGTTCCTTGCATATAATCCAATATGACCACCTCTATCATCGTCCTGTAGCTCAGTACACAAATACATTTCAACACCATGAATATATTTAATGCCAGCTTTATCACATTCCTGTTTCTTCTTTATCCAGTCATAACAATTTCCATGTTCTGAGAAAGCTAATGCTTTCATATTCTGTTTCTTTGCAAGCTTAATATACTCTTTAAACTTAGAACAAGAATCTGCATATCCATTTGCATTAGAATAATCACTGTGTAGATGATAAACTGTGTAATTGTCATAGTTGAGAACATTGTATGGAATTATTTTTTGTGTTACATTGTCCATTATGTTTCCTCCACTCAAAATGCACTTAAAATTTGGTTTTTATGGGGAAATGAGAACCTTAATTTAAAACTTTTTACATCTCCCCATTTTGCATCAAATATTATCAAGCCATGATAAATCCACGTTTTCAGTGTCTTTATGATGTATAACCTTATTAGTTTGTGCTACTGGACTACTTTCTACGGTAGAACTACCAACACCAGAAAATACATCTCCGTCTTTAGCTTTTTCTGTTCTTTCAAGATATGCTTTATATGGTAAATGTAAATTTGGAGAATAGCCACAAAGCGTAGAAAAATAATAACTCTGAGCTTCAACAGATTCATCTGTATCCCAAAATGCTTTATCGCTATGAGTCTCTTCATAATCCTTTTCTCTTAATTCAATATCATTAATAGTGGAAATAATAGTTTCTTTCCATCTATTGATAAGTTCGTCTGTCAGTGGTACATATACATAACAATCAGAAATAATATATTTCTCCTGTACTTCTTTCGGCAAACATTCAATATCATTTGTATCTAAAAGCTGTTTAAGATAATCGTCTACTTGGTCAGTATATCCTAATTTCTTTAACCACATCTTTGCATTTGTCTGAAGGCTTTCACCAATTTTACATCTCTCAACCTCTCTGGTTTTTACTGCACCATTCGCCTGTTCATATTGAATAGAAACATATTTAAGGAAATTCCAGCAAATATGAATCTTATCCATTGGAACTCCCTGTTGATTTAAACCAATTGCATATACAACTAACTGACCGCACTCATTCTCAGCCTTTTTGCCTTTATATATGCTGCTTGTTTTCCAATCCAAAATATTGAAATTTCCTTCATCATCCTTAAAGCAAACATCAATATATCCCTGAAATAAATTATTACCGATTTTGGCTTTCACAAATTGTTCAATAACAGGTTTATATTTTAATGGAGTATGATTTATAAAGAAATGTTTCAGATTTTCATAATACTTCTGAGAAATCTTATCATTTTTTTCAGGTGAATTTCTATCGAATTTCATTTCCGCAATATTAAATGCGGTAACCCAACCATCTTCAAAATCGTCTATCATTTGCTCATATGGTAATTTGCCAGTATATCTTCTTTCCATAATATCATGTGCAATACCACCTGTTGTTGTATAAATACAGTCAGTTCTATCTTCTTTTTTATGAAGAATATACTTCAAAAAATACTCATATGGACTTGTATGAAAGCAATTCCATTTTGACCAAGACCATATTCTACTGACCCCCTCATTTTTCATAAGAGTTTGCAGTTCTTCACTTGTTAATCTTGCCATATGTACCTCCTACTTTTGCAAACTTTTAAGGTATTTTCTATGATGCTCCGCATCATATTTAACCTTATATTTCATCAGAAAATCGTATATTTTATTCTTAGCATCTGCTGGACTATCTTTTTCTTTCAATAAATCCCATTTGTCTTGAATGTAATATACGTTTCTCTTGTTATAAAATTTCTCACATATATTCCAAACTTCTTCAATCGGCACATCTTTGTCTAATGCGATTACAATATCAACATTTAGACCAATTAAAATAGCTGCCTGTTCCTCTGACATTGTATGTCCACTTAAAGCAACCAATGTTGAATCATTTAAGCTATCTCTTTTCAATACAGATTTCTCAGCTTCAACAACTGTAACCTGTTTTGCTTTTTGAATTGAATCATAATTTTCATATAATCCAAACAGATTTAAGCTTTTTTGATATGATGGAGTAATGAAGAATTTTTTTATTCCCAACTCTTCATAATTTTCTACAGTTGTTCTACTGTTGATACCAAGTAGTTCCCCTGTAATCCAATATCTCATTGGAATAATTACCCTTTTTCGTTTATATGAATATGCCAATCCAAACTTTTTCGCTGTCCAAGGCATTACACCCTCTCTTAGCCATCCTATATATAAAAGTGGAATATAATCATTTAACAAATCTTCGTCTATTGTCTGAATATTTGATACGTCTACTCGCTTTCTACTTCTGTGTTTTGCTAAAAAACTTAATGCAACATTTTGTTCGGAAACTTTTTGAGTTTTTATAGGTTTGGAATATTTGAAATCCAAACCAAGTATCTTATGCAAATATTTAACAGCTTCCAAAAAAGAAATGTTTTTATTATATTCCACTAATGTAATAATATCGGAGTTATCATCAAACTCTTTTTGTCTTGTCCAGTTGACAACATTTAGATATTGATTATTTTTTACATTTACAGCACCTACATTATCTCCATTATAGTTTGAACACGAATAAAACTCTTTATTATCATGATATTTGATGTTTTTACATCCAATCTCATCTAATACAAATTCAATTTTCTGATTATCATAGATATATTTTTTCAATGAAATAGTATCCATTACACACCTCCGTATTAGAATCCATCGGGTGAAATATTTGTAATACCAACCTCATTGATAATATTCCTTGATTTATCATGTTCTGCAACTATCTGAAATTGGTTTGCTGCTCCTTCCTGATTCTTTACAATAAAAAATACTTGGTATCGTTTATTTTTATCCAGTTTGACAGGTATTTTAGATTTCCCATTTTTACCTTCCAATCTGTAAACTTTTAACGCTCTCTTTTCATCTGTATATTCATCTTCAAAAACATCTCGAATCATAATACAGGTAGATGCTACATCGACAATATTCTTTGCAAGTCCAATATTATTTTGTGTATAATACCTCATTACTGAACTTCCCTTTTCCAACTGGAAGGTAATTAAGATATGTACATTTAGAGCTTCCTGTTTTACAGTATCTTTAATGTCTACCATAGCCTGTTGCATTTCCAACCATGAATTTCCGCTTACTTTTCCAGCATCCATTTTGAAAGTATCAAGAACAAAATATTTGACACCCATTGCCACATATTTTCTGATTTCTTTAATTGCTTTTGCTGTTTGATATTGAACAAACGGAATAACAGTAATCATATGATTCTGAGTTTTTTCTTCAAGCCAATCTGCTGCCTTATGAAGCATTGCTTTAACATCAGGTGCATACTTACCATCTCTAACAACGTGCTTCTGAATGTCATATTTGAAAATATTATTACAAATCCAAACCAACATTTCTCTTTGCCATTTTGCAAGAGAATCCTCATTAACCATAATTACTATTTTTTCATTTAATTCAATGATACTTGGAATTGTAGTAGAACGTGCTACTGTTGATTTACCAGCGTTAGATACACCACCCAACAAAGTAATTGACCCCATATATTGACCGCCTGTTTCTTTACTCAAAATTGGCATATCGTAATATGGTAAACCAATAGCAATTCCAGCATCCAATTTTTCAATTAACTCATGAATCCCATAGCAAATATCATATGACTTTACATCACTATCAATATTTGCAAAAGTATGATTCAGATAAGCAGAATACTCATTATAAATATCTTCAGCAGTCATATCCGCATAATCAGAAAGTCTTTCTTTTACAGGAAATCCTTTTTTGCATAACTGTATAACTGCTTTCCATTTTCTAAGTTCTTGGACATATCCCTGTAGATTTTCTATCTTGATATATTCCATAGCAGACCTTATAGTGTCATACTCTCCATATTCAGTATATTTTGCCTTTAATTTGGGATGTTTCTCTAGGTAAACTCCAATGGTAATATCATCAAGAGCATTTTTCTTTTCTGTCAAAATAATCTCATGAGCTATTTCAAAGTAAACTCTCCAGACATTGTTCGAAAAATCATCAATAGTAAGATTTGTATTATAAATCTCATCAGGACTTTTATATAAAATACTCACGACATTTGCTTCTGAAGCAATCTTATATTCCAAAACCTTTTTGGCAGCATCAATTGTTTCCTGTTCAAATGCAGTAAGTTTTACTTGATTCTTCTCTGCCATAACTTACCTCCTACCATAACTCTTCTAAATTACTTGAAAATTCTTTAGTTTTACGTTGGTAGGAAGCACCTGTATGTGTCGCAGTTTTAACATCCATTGTCTGAGTCTTTTCCTCTGCTTTAACCGCATTTTTCATTCGTGTATAAACTGTATTAAGATTAGACTCCACAATCTTTAGCACATAATTGAATCGGTGTCTTTCATCTCTAAATGAATTACTACGCAATCCCCTCTGAATATCTAATGAGCAATACTTAAATGTATTTAATACTGTTTTATAGGAGTAACTTGCAGTATCCTGAATGTGATTGTTCTCCATAAATTTATTACTCAGTAGCCCTTTTAATCTCAATACCATTTCTGACGAAAGAGATTGATTCTGGTCATATCCCATAACCTCTGTTCTGACATATTCATACAGTTCATCCCAGTCAGCTTTTTCTTGTTTTGACATATGTTTTCGTATTGTTCTTGCCATAATTATTACTCCTATTTTTGAAATTTCCCCCACGTAAAACGTGAGGGATTTATATTAATTGCAAATCTTATTTAAGGGTAAAAGCAAGAATCTTCTTAGCATCTTCAACAGAAGTAATTTCTTTCGGATTTGCATATCCCATTGATTTAACCTCGTCCATAATAGGCTTAATTACTATAAGGTCAGATTTATGGGCTGTAAAGAAATCAACAATCTGAGCAATAATTTCATCAAGCTTTTTTTCTGTTTTATGCTGCTCTTCCATAGCTGCAACCTTTTCCTCTTTTTTACTTTCAATAGCTGCCTGTTCAGCCTTTGTTTCTTCAAGAGACTTGCCAGATTTAGACTGTTCAGCTAAAATAGCATCTGTAATTGCTTTAATGAACTCATCTGGGTCAAGATTAATCTCTGGTACAATATCAGCAAAACGAGAACCAGAATCTACTGCATAATTATCATCTCTGAATTTAATCTTTCTCTTTTCGTCTTTGACAACATTCTTAACCTCTTCCTTATTGGTAACAATATTTTTCTTACCTGTTTTCTCTTTCGCAATTGTTCTATCAATATATGCAAGACCAAGGAAATGAAGGTTTTTCTTGAGGGCATTGAAATAATTCTGCTGCTGGTCAGATGTAAGTGTCTGATAAGTTTCTCCTGAAACAACATCTGTTACATCTTTTGTCTTTACGTGACCAATAACAAATGTCTCAACTCCTACTTTCTTTAATTCGGCTTTCATATTGAACATAAGCTCAATAGCCTTCTTTTCTCCTTTACCAAAGCCACCCCAAGCAGCATTGATACTCTTTGTACACTTTTCAGGATGCTGATTTTCTCTACATTCTTTATTCCAAAGACGAATAGCTTCCTGTTCTGCAATAGTGATAAGCTGGTCATATGTATCCCAAACAACTACTTTAAGAGCTGCATATTCTGTTGATTTGTTTTCAATAATATCTTCACATACATCTGCAAAACCAGCAGAGTTTGTAAGCTCATCAAATTCCATATTCCATTCAGGGCAGTTTACATGGTTAATACCTTCAATTGCATCTGCACCTCTCTCCTGTCCTAACTCTAAGAACATATATCCATCTTCGCCTACAAGCTTTTCACATACCTGTCTTACCAGAGTTGTTTTTCCGACTTTCGCTTCACCTAACAGGCAGCTAGAATATGATAAAGGGTCTAAGTTTACATGATTTTTTCTTCCGAATTTAGCCATTTCGAATCCTCCAATTTTATTTAATATAAGAGGAGAGAGCATATATCCCTCCTCTGTTAATGTATAACCTTAATTGTTATACTGTATTTTAAAGATTGTTAAGCCAATCCATATCTGCTGAAGAACCACCATCTGTTGTTGCAGATGTATCTGCTTCAGGTGCGTTCATAGCATTTTCTACATTCTGCTCTATTGTTTCATTAAGATAATCAAGAATTAAATCATCTTCCTGATATTTCTCTTCAAATTTCTGTACAACTGGAATCTTATCATCACCAGTCAGTTTAACCATTGGTCTACGAAGAATCATTCTCTGTTCTCTACCGCCATTAGATGAACACTTTGCAAGAGCTTCCTCTTCAGTGAATACCCCACAAGCAATCAGGTCTTTAATATCTTCTGGAATATCGTCCAGAGTAGCCTTTACTGTAGCACCACCTTCAATAAATTCGCCTTCAAATGTAACCTGATTAATTCCTTTCTTAACCTTAAACAGCTTTTCCATAATTGTTGTACACTGTTTCTGATTGGTAATATCAGGGAACTCATATTCAAACTGTTTATTATAAGGATACTGACCTTTAATTTCAACCCCATTAAGCTCTTTCAGATAATCAAGTACGATGCCATCTACATACATAACACCCTTATCCTTATTGTAATTATCTTTCAGATTTGCTGAATCCTTATTAAGCAGTACAGACTGTGTAAATCTTGCTGCATACTTGGAAACATCATCAGCTTTACTAAGTACAATACTTGTAACATTCTTTCTGACCTGAACCTTATCCTGATAGCTTGAATATTTAAGAGTGCCCTTAACATTTACTACCATACCATCTTCCAGATGCTCTTTGATATATGCGATTGCATCATAAGGGGCAAGGAATTTCTTATAGAATGTACTTCCTTTATCAGTCTTTTCAAGTCCTACAGTTAAAAATGATAAATCACCAACTGTCTCAAGAATCTCATCATTAAATCTATCTTCCCAAGCAACCTGAATCTGTGTCTCAAAATCATCAGAACCATCTTCTTTTTTGCCATGAGCATAAATTAATCCAGCCTGTTCCTCAGAATAACCGCCCATCATTTCACAAAATACTGTTCCAAACTTCTCACCACAATCAATACCAAGATTTAACAGATTGTAAATCCAAGAAGATTTCTCACTCTTCTCATCAATCTTGAAAGTATGCTCAGTAATTTTGGCAGCTCCAATCAGATTAAAACTTGATACCCAGTCACTTTTTTTGATAACTTTCTTTGTAGTATTTGACATTGTATGTCCTCCTTTAAATTGATTTATTCTGTAACTGCATTATCAGTCTGAGCCTTCTTTTCTTTAAGCCCTGTTAAAAATGCCTTCATTGCTCTTAACTGACGTACAATTAACTTGCCATTGTCATTGTGACGCTTTTTCTTATTAGATACTTTTCTGGTAACAACTGTATTACCCTTCGCATCTACAGTTTCAACTCTTTTTGAGTGAACCTTATCCCACTCTGCTTTAAAATTCTTTGTGTTTCCATTCTTGCGATAACACTGGTTACGAATTACTTCTCTCTGAAGTTTTCTAAGACTACTCATATTGTCTTACCTCTCTTTCTTTTATTTGATGTATAACTTTAATAGCTTACAATATTATTATACGAGAATTACTTTATTTTTAGGAACTACTTTTTCAAGAAATTTTCATTTATTTTAAATAAAAATTTGCTACGTGTTCTACCAATTCTCGCATTGAATCACATATACGTGTACTACACTCTACCAACCAAGGATGTAATTTATTACCGTCCTTATTTAATGCAATAACAGGTATATGATATTCTTTGGCTATCATCAATTCCATAGCAGTACCAATACTTTTAGGATTATTAAAATTAACCACCACTAAATCTGCTTTTCTAAGCCATGCCAATTCAAACTCCATAGCTTCTCTTTCAGATTTATGTTCTGTTGTTGCTGGAGAATAATATTCTGGTGGGCTAAAAAATATTGGCTTTTTGATAATATCATAATCACCATATAATAATGCATCTTTAACTTGATTTCTCCATTTTAACTGTTCTTCTAATGTATAGCCAGACATTCCACCAGCCATATAAATACGCACATCCATTACATATCACCTCTCATTTGTTGATAAAATGGTACTGTCATAAGCTCTGCACGAATTTCATCATACATTTTATGAAGTCTAGGATTTACCCAACGCATCCATTCTTTACGATTATCCTTAACCATATATTCTCTAACCTGAGTAGCGGAAATTGGGATTCTTCCTCTATTAACAATTAACTGAGACATATCTATAATGTCCTCTGCTGCAAACCATCTGGTTCTTTCTTCATCATTTCCAGAAATCATTAATTCTGGAACTTTATAAATATATCTATCAGCATTTCCGAGAAGATATTTACCCCAATCTGGTGTAATATCATTTTCATTTGTCAAATCTGCTAATCCATATATCATAATATTTGAATTGTCACCATAGATTTCTTTGAGCATTTTGGTTCTGGTATTGATATTCAAAGGATTTCGTTCTGTGCCACATTCTTGAGCAGAACCAATCAAAATCAATACTCTATCACAAAGTTCTAATCCTGTTTTAACCAATGATTCATGTCCTTTGTGAAAAGTCTGAAATCTACCACAAATCATTCCAACATCATATGGTTTCATATTTCCTCCTTTGGATAATATATTGTCTAAAATACGTTAAAATAGGCATTTTTAGACAATATATTATTCGTTATTATTTTCTGTTATATCCTAAATCTTGATGCCATTGGCACAAATCAAGTAACCATTTAGGAGCTTCTTTTCCTGAATCTTTATAGTAACGCTCTATTTGTTGCGGTCTGGCAATTAATTTAGTGATAAGTTTTCCAGTATGATAATTATGTATTAGAATCAATCCTGTATCTGTAATCGAATGTACTTCTAACCCATCCTTATGTCCTTTATCAACTATAAATCCATCAATCATATAGCCATCACCATTGATAACTTTATTTATTAAGCGTTCTCTTTTATATCTTTGCTTATCATAATGTTTGCTGACCATCCTCTTTATCCTCCTGTGAATCAGGAATCAACTCAGGATTGTCAAAAATATTACCTACAACTTCTATATTATTCAGACAAATTTCTTTACCTAAAGGATACCATTTATGCTCTGTATAATCCAAAAATACATATGCACCATAGTCTGAAGAATATGAAATTAAACCAACCATACCCGATTGAATTGCTTTACATATATCTCCCTCAAATATCAACTGTTTATTTTTATCCAACAAACCTGTGTCAATTTGATATACATATCTATTATCTGATATAAGAGATAAAGTCATATTACCTAAAAGGTTCTTTTTTGCTAAATATAAATCGTTGTTAGGAGCAAGATAAATATTCTCTTTTACCCATGTAGTTTCCTTTTTGTCATATACTCTATACATTTGCTTCCTCCTGTTCTGCTTTCCATAAGTAAAATTTCTTTCGGAGATTACAAATATTGGCATATGATTTTGCAGCTTTTTTTCTTCTGGAGTCATATTTAAGAAAGTTGATTTACACCATCCTAAAAATTCATTTTCTTCTCTAGTTAATAAACTGCCTGTCCATTTGTAATTACCATATCGTAAAACAGATTGTGCTACTCCTCTTAACTTCTTCCAATACTTATAATAAAAGAGTTTAAGCTTTGTCATATATCCCACAGAATCTTCTATTACAAATCCCTCTATATCATTACCTTTGTATTTATATCCTTCTGCTGTTACTTCATTGTACCAAGCATAAAAATCTTCCCATGATTCAATGACAAATGCCTTTTCTTTTACCTTGATACCTAATTTAGTTGCTAATTGGAATAATTCATCATAAGGCAATTTCTCAAACTTCATTTGATTTTTCACTACATCCAACAAAACAACTTTACTTTCTGGATATTCAATAATATGTGGGTCATTTTCCATATCACAACATTCAAAAACAAATGATACATTATTCTCTTTGATATAATCTTTAATTTTATTCATGGTATCAGTTCCATAAAAGTGATATAAAGCCTGTCTTAGATATTCAGAAAAGCAGCCTGTAGGTGTTGATTTACTTGTAATCAGCAAATCATCTGATTCTGGATTCCAACCAACAATACCCAAAAATCCATTCTCTTTTACATAAGCTGTAACTGGAAAATGTAATTTATATTTAAGATTTCCAATTCTAGTTTCAGGTCTTTCATTAATATTAAAGAACTTATCGTATGCTCTGGCTACGATTTTATAATCCTGTGTATCAATATAAAGTCCTCTAGCTTTATTCGTAATGGAATCCCATACACCATTTTCAAAAGCCTGTCTTGTGAAATTAAAAGAAGATACTCTACCAAATTCTTTTTCAAAAATATATTTGTTCTGTCTTAATTCTGAAACAAAAGAATATACATCAACATCTACATTTTCTGCCATTTCTGATTCTTCAATCTGTTTTGTTGGTTCTTTAAAAACAGTATTCTGGATTTCAATAGGATGTAATTTATCTTCAGTAATCTGAAGAACCCTTAGACATCCACCAAATTCAATTTCACCTTCTAAGTTAAAAGTTCTTTCGGTTGTCTGCATAGGTGATTTGACAATATTTCTATGACCATGAATCTGATACATATTATGCGGTGTATTATTAACAAACGATTTATCTACAATATCAGCATCCGCATATCTGCCAACACCTTTTATCATCTGCTCTGTTGCAACTTTTAACAAGTTATCGTCAGGGAAATTGCTAATACCACCATGCGTTACAATAAAAGTTTTTCCTCGATATATAAAATAGCAACACTGATTTAATCTTCGATAAAATTCTCGTACTCTTTTTTGAGATACACCAGCTTTTACTAACTGTGGCTTTGTCACAAATTCAAATTCTTTTGAACGAGAAATCAGATTATTCGCCCACATCCATAACCATCTCTCATGATTACCTTCAAGAAAAATAACATTTGGTAATTTACTTAACTCACACAGATAGTTTATTGTTTCTGCATTTTCAATACCTCTATCAATGTAATCTCCACAGAATATATAAAATTCATCTTTTTTAATATTTCCATTAGAATCCATATATTCTTTAAGAGCTGTATAACATCCATGAATATCACCAAAAACATGAATTTTGTTATACTGGGATAAATCCATTGGACGATACCAGATTCTATCTAATTCCTCTGGTTTTAATACAGTAATACCAGATGGAATCTGCTGGGTTTCAAAACGAGAATACATTTTATCAATAACTTCTTCAGGAACTCGTTTAAGTATCTCTCTCTCTCTGCGTTTCTTCGCTTAGTTTCCTCAATTGGAATATCAGTCATATCAATACAGTAAATTCTATAACGATAATTTTCAGCCAAATCTTTATACTGATTCATTTCAGATGTCTTTGAATTTGTAGCATCAATCACTGTAAATTCACCATTCTGCATACGTGTTTCCAATATACGAAACAATGTGTTCCATACAGTTTTTTCATTGTTTCCAGAGATAACACATTCTCCATTTATGTCTAATACTGGACTCTGACAAAGCAAACGAATATCATCTGCTGATAAAGCATAAGGTTTTAATCCATGCTTTTCAATAAATGTACTTTTGCCACATCCAGCACTACCACGCATAAGCAACAATGCTCTCATATATAACCTCCTTGTGATGTATAACCTTAATTGTTAAGTAATCTATCAACAACCTGATTGATTAATCTGCTGTCTGCCTTTCCTTTTAATTTCGGCATAATATTTTTCATAACCATTCCTTTAATCTTTGGACTGATTTTTACATTGACTCCTGTAAGCTCAATAAGCTCATTCTCGATATACTTTTCAAGCTCATTTTCAGTCATTTGAGTAGGTAAATATTCACTTAAAATTCCAATTTTAAGTGTAGTAGAAGCATACAAATCAGTATTTTCCTTGCCCTTTAAAGCATCTTTTGTCTGATTAAGCTGCTTAACCTCTTTCTGAATTGCCTGAAGAATAACATCATCAGGAATATCTTCAGTAACATTGGTCGGATTCTTTTCTTTTACAATAGCTTTCGCTTTATCAACTACCATCTTTAACACATCTCTTTTCTCTGTGTCTTTGTTCTTCATAGCTGTCTTAATCTCTTCTTTAATCTGTAAATATAACATTTACTCTCCTCCTTCAATTAACTTTGTTATCTGAGAAATCAAATTTAATACACCTGATTTATCTCCACTGAATAACTCACCAGTTGTTTTTATCTGGTATTCCCACTCATCGGCATCTACTTTTTTAACTGGATAGCCACTATATACAACTGTACCAACTGGAATGATTCCCTCTGCTCTTGAGTTTGAATATTGATATGCTTTTGTTAATATTTTCAAATGTTTTTGACAACCATTTGCATAGAGTCTTGAATTAGTTTTATTAACAAATACATAAGCATATCTAAATCCTTCAGCATCTACAATATATTTGAATTTATTGACTATCAACAACACACCATCTTTTATTCGATATATGTCTTGATAATCACATTGGCAAACTACTTCCATGCATCCTCCTTATATTTAGGGTGTACATAACACATAATATATCTGTTATCTTTTTCATAAATTCTTTTTACTACGCAAGATTTATATTCTGTACCCATCATTGCACTTGCATTTCCCATCACAACTCCAATTTGATTGTTGATAACATCAACACTTATTACAATACCAACCTGACTTGGATAGGTATGTTCATATCCATTACTCTGCCAATCAAAATAAACAATATCTCCAATTTTAGGACGATAATATTTAGAAGAATATATTCTTGCTCCATTTTTCTTAAACAACTGCAATTGATGATAACAAGAACACTCTGTAGGAATATCTTTTTCTAATCCAGCATATAAAGCCATAACAGATACAAATATACAACCCCATGCATCTCTTCGCATAACCTTATATCCTCTCGGAATATTCTTTTGAGAATTATATTTATTTATCATTTCTAAATACATTCTGCTATTTTCATACATTCCTATATGCTTTTTAGTAAAATATATTAATCTGTCTACTTTACTCATTATCGTTTTACCTTATCATACACATCAAAATCAAATAGTAAGAACTTTCTACTTGCTAGATAATCACACATATGTACAAACTCTTCAATTCCAAGTTTGGGCTTTGGAAGAACAATACCTTTTGCATACGGAGCTGTGTTCCATTCACCCATATGCGAAGCGATACAACTGTGAACCAATGGAATAATCGCCTTCATATAATCCATATTCTCATTTGTCACATATTTGGCAGCAGTATTTTTAAACAAAGTTGCTGCTAACAATGGATGGTCAAATCGTGTACCATGCTTCGGAGTATCGTCAGGCTTCATACAATCATGTAAAATTAAAGCTGCATAAGCTACATCCTTATAAATCATGATTGTTTCGTAATCATCAGCTCCAACACCCAAAGCGATATTCTTAAAAATATCAGTTTCAATCATGCTATGAGCGATTCCAACTGCTGCTCTAACGTGTCTAACCAAACCACCATCACCTAATGAATACACTGGATGATACTTTCCAGAACTAGATGCTGGAATGGTTTGAATACATTCTGGAGAAGCATCCAATGTATCTACCACAATCTTTTTTAATGTCTCATCAGAAATATATCCAATTTCTTTTGTAAATAACTCAGATGTTTTCATAAGCTTTCCTTTCTATATCCTTTGTTGTTATCGTGTATAAATCTTAATGTGCCACATTTCGGACAAATTTTAATTCTCCCATGAATAGATGAGTTGTACCAATCTTTTTCTTCAGTAAGATAACCACAGGCAGCACATTGAATCTTGTTATCAGACTTATCGGCAATACCTGAATTTCTTTTCTGTTGTTCTTCAAAGATTCTCGACTCATCTTTTGATAACCACTTAATCCATTTTCCGCAATCTCCACAATATAATCCTATTTGATTGCCATTTGCTTTTGTGAAAAGGTCTTTACTATTACATTTCGGGCAAACAAATTCTTTCATACCAACACCTCCTTTTGTCAAAATAGCCTTATATAAAATTGAACGAGAATTGCTTATTTTGAATTTAAAATTTTTAAGCAACTTCTTCTTTGTCAAATAATCAATCTTCCAATTATAACAATCCTCGTTCAATTTTTACTGAGAGTATTTAAGATATTACTCTATTAATAATTGAATCTGCTTCTGCATTTCATGTATAACCTTATCAGTTATATCTGTTGTAATATTGTCTGGTAGAGTAATTCTTAACGACTTTACTGCTTCTTCATCAGACAATCCTATAGCTTTCAATACATGAGATGGCACTGAGGAATGTGAATTACAAGCTGAGCCAGCGGATACATATATATCACACAAATCCAACAAGTATATCATTGCTTCCCCCATTATATTTTGATTAAAAGTAATATTGATATTATTGGGAAGTCTGTCAGTATATTGACCATTAAGCTTGCAACCAATTTTATCTAACAATTCACCAATCATATAGTCTCTTTGTTTTATTGTTGTAAGATATTTTTTCTGTTTCATATCTACAGAACATAATTCAACTGCTTTAGCAAATCCCATTATATAAGGAAGGTTCTCTGTTCCACCTCTTAATCCATTCATTTGACTACCGTAAATCAACGGACTGATTTTTACATCTTCTTTTTTATATAAGATACCAATTCCTTTTGGTGTACCAATCTTATGTCCACTGGCACTCAACATATCAATTTTAGATGCCTTCACATCAATTGGAATATGACCAAAAGCTTGTACTGCATCAGTATGAAATATTGCTCCATATTTATGTACAGTTAAAGCAATATCGTGAATATGTTGAATTGTTCCAATTTCATTATTTGCATATTGAATAGACACTAAAATATCTTCTCCACTTTTCTGTGAAATCACATATTTTAAAGTATCTTCTAAAGCTCTTAAATCAATACAACCGTTTGTATCAACATCTATAAAGTGAACATCAACCCCAATACCATCCACACATGACAATATAGATTTATGTTCGATTACAGAAGTTATAACTGAAGGTATTCTACCCTTTCTCAAACGATTTTGTACAAAGCCCTGTATCGCCCAACAATTACTTTCGCTTCCACAACTGGTAAAATATACTTCATACATTTCTGAATTAAGGAAGTGTGCTACTGTTTCTTTTGCAGATTTTAATGCATTAGCAGCTTCTTGAGCTGGACTATATAAAGATGATGGATTATACCACATATCCATATAAGAATAAATTGTATCTAAAACCTCTTTCTTTGGTTTAGTTGTTGCTGCTTCATCCAGATATATCACAATATCACCTCACTTAAAATTAATGTATTCTGTTGAACCATAACTGTTATCAATTTTTTTATATAAAACCAACTCCATTCCTTGTCTTGAAACATCGTCAGTTATAATACCTTCAAAATCATAACTGGTTATACCATCTACATTATATAATTCATCCAATACAACTTCATGTATTGTATTTGGATAATTTTCATCCAACATTCTATTCAAAGTTACCAAAATAGTGTACGCTCTTTGTTCAGCAGAACCACCTTTATATGTAGCAATCTTCAATAAAAATTCATGGTCTATAAAATCCCAATCCATTGACATTCTATCTTGAAATTTGGTGTACCCATTATCATAATGTGTAACACTACTTTTATTATCATTTATAATAAGTGGTTCTGGTTCGAACTCTTTTACATTGGATTCCTTTAAATTTGAATGTGTTGTGCCACAAGAAGCCATAACCAACATCATAGATATTACTATGATACTGCTGACAAACCTTTTAATCATCGACTACAAATCTCCAATCTTTAAAGAAAGTTGTTTTATCAGGATAGCTTACAAAAAATTTCTCATTCTGAGTTAATTGAATTTCATTTTTGTTTTCAAATATACGCACCCAACAATATTTGTCTTTCTGTATATTTGTAACAGGTTTATCCGTAATGCAAATTAACAAGACCTTTTCATGAGTAGTAACACTTCTTTCAAACCATCTATTTTGAAGAATCTGTCCATCAACCTCTTTACTTCTTGTGCCAGATGCATACATAAATATCACAAATCCTATTTCTATAATGATAAAAACAACTATTCCAATCAATACCTTCATTTTTGCTCCTTTACTTTTCTAAAGACTCCATCATCTTTTTAATTGTTCTGGAAACATCTTTCTTCGCACCAGTAACCTTATTTAATTCATTCTGAAGGAACTGCTCATTACTATTCAGATATTTCTGCTGACAACGGAGATATGCAAGTCTAATACCAAAGAAAAGATTAAATGTATCTCCATGACAAGACGCTTCAGAGCGAACATTATTGACAGTTCTTACCTGTACCTTTCGTCCATTGGTTCTATAAAAACCAACTACTCCACCATTCTCACCAGCAATCTGTGTCCAAGGCAACCATCCCTTTACCTTTTCAGGCTTCTCAAAGTATTCACTTACGACATCAATCGGAAGTGCTGCTACTGCAATTTTTGTTCTTGCATCTCTCATAACTACAGATGTCTCTGTAATGTTCGCTACCTCATATGTCATTCCAACCATTTTCATTTTATCGTACTCTTTTGTTAAAATAAGTCTGTCTCCTCTTAAAATATCCATATCATTACCTCTTCTTTCTTATTTTTTATCTTCAAGCCACTTGTTATCCAGATAATAGAATCCTATTACTACTGCAATTATTACAATAATCCAAACAATCCAGAATATCACAAGTTCAACGCTTGATTCTAAATGGTCAATAGTTTCATCTATATTCAAACCATTATAAAATGGTGTATTGTTTGAAATTGTATTATCAGTCAGAACAGTATATATTGTTCCTGTATATTCTGTTCCAATACCATAATACTTATATCTTATATGACTTGATGTTTTTATTGTATCTATATAATCATCGTCTGGTAATTCTATTTTGCTACTGTCAAATACTACACCACAAAATGATACTTCATTACATTTTATATCTTCGCTACCAACTCTATCCCAAGTCCAATAAGTTTCTGTTCTAGTGTGAGTCTGCCTTGTTTTACCGCTTCCTGTTGTATAAGTTACTGTTCTGGTATGCATTGTGTATTTTTCTTTGATTTTTTCAACATACATATACGCTCCACCGATTTCAGGATAGGTAACTGTATCAACAGCTTTCAAATCACCATGAACAAATGCATTTCCTATATCAGTTCTCATACCATATGAGAACATTTCAGAATTATTATCAATCTGTAATGCGGTATTGTATTTTTGATACTCATTCATCAAGTTATCACTTATTTTTCCATGAATCACAAAGCCAATAAGGGTCATTACAGCTATAATCGCAATGCTGAATAATACCTCTCTCTTTGTAATTTCAAAATCATGCCTTATTTTTCTATAACCGTAATAACCCATTTTTGTCTACCTCATTTAATCAAACAAATTTGTTGGTGCATCATCTGAAACATCAAAATCCAATTTCTGATAATCTCCTTTTTCATATCCCATTAGTCCAAGAATCTGCTTATTAGGAGAATGTTTTACATACGCATTATACTTCGTAACCCATGTATTATAATTTGTTCTCACATTGGCAATTTTATTTTCTGTTGTAGACAATTCATTCATAAGTTCCTTATAATTACTTGAACTCTGTAATTCTGGATATGCTTCAGCAACCACTTTAATCTGAGTGGTAATCTCTGCTACTGCTGCATCACTCTTTGTTCCTCTGGAATCAACTACTGCCATCAAGGTGTCATATTCATGTTTATCGTAAGCCTTTACGCAATCTACCAGATTAGGAATCAAATCGGCTCTTCTCTTTTCCTGAATCTTGATTTCAGATTTAGCAGTTGTAATCTGTTCCTCATAAGAAATTGCTTTGTTCTGTACTCCCCAGAACCCAAATGTAAATGTTCCGATAATTGCTACAATAATCGCCATAATAATCAATGGCAGCTTCCATGATTTAGTTTTCATATAATCCTCCTTCGGTATATAACCTTATCAATTTATTCTTCTTTATCTGTAAGTGGTTGGAATCCATCATGTGAATCACTTGCAAAGAATATTTCATAGTCATCTTTTTCTTTTCGGAATATAATTGCATCTATGCTTAATCCGTCATATTCTGAGCAGTTCAATAATGTAAATGATTCTAACCAACCCATAATAATTGGTTGTGCTTTTTTGTAATCTGGATAAATACCAGATATAGCATCTTCGCAAGGTACAACAACTATATCGTCCTTATATTTAGTAATTGCTATTACATTTTCGTCTTTGAATCCGAACTTTTCAAACATTGCCCTTCTCTTTTCTATTCAATCTTTACACCAATAAACTCAAGCACCTCTTTTAAACCTAATCCACCTTCTGACATAGGTTTCATACAATATTGCCATAATTTTGGATGGGTTGTTTTAAGGCTTTGAAATCTATTCGGTTCTTTCTCAAGGTGACATCCATACATACAAAAGACACATCCTGTTCTGCTGCATTTTGTTGTCTGCCACTTTCCTTCATTATCCTGTACAATCTCTCCATATACAGGAGCATAAGGTAAATTGTATTTCTTAATATATTCAAGAATATCTTGCTCTGTCCAAAATGATAATGGTTTCGATATAGGTCTTTTTGAATCAAATATATTACACCCATACATAAACCAATTCGATTTCCTTTGTGCTGATTCTTCTGCCATCACTCCAATAATAGGATGTAGCCCACTCTGCTTTTCAAAATTTTTTGCTGGATTTTTCTTCATTACATCACAACATTTATCACTAATTTTGAAAGGTGCAGCAACCATAAATCTCCACTTTTTAGAAATTTTACCTCTACCATATTTATTTCCATTCCATCGAATATCTTTAAGTTTCTTAGAATGTGTATCACGATATTCTTGTATAAATGCAGATTGTTCTTTACTAATTACTGGATAACCATATGTTTGAATTACCTTTTTGAAATTCATTTTAGGTCTTACCCATGTAACATTTTTAACCGTTTTTACAAACTCTCTTAATTCTGGATATTCAAGTCCTGTATCAACAAATACCGCTGGTGTATCTGGATAAAGCCTTCTAACTAAATGTAATAAAACTGTGCTATCTTTTCCTCCCGAAAAAGAAACATAAATTTGATTGTAAAAAGGAGTAAAGTTAATGGGTAAACAACCTAAAAGTAAGTTCACAAATGATGATTTAAAAACCATGCAAAGCTGGAATTTAGACCGTAAAATTGCAACCTCCCTTACAAGAATCGTTGAATTTTATGCTAAATATCCTCATGAAATTTATGTTTCAAGTGTTGTCAGATACAATATATAGTGTATTCATTTATATACTTATCTATATATTGTATTGATTTATTCCTCGCAACAATGTTCGCAATCGCCCTGACAACACTCTCCACAACATTCCTCAGAACAACACTCTTCAGAACCAACCATAACCGCATTTGCTAATACTTCCTGTAAGAAATACGCTTCCAGTTCAAAGATTTTTTCCTTAATTTTTCTCTTACAAATCTCGACCCCAATATCCTGACTGTAATTATCAGGAGATACTGATGCTGAAGATTCAGTAATAACAAATCCATTAGGCAGCTTACAAGTAACTACTGTACATTTACCAAATACTGTAGAAATATTAAACTCTGAAGCTTCCATAATTTCATTAACAGCTTCCTCAGAAACACTTAACATACCTTCATCAATTCCAACCGCTACTTCGGTTACTTCTGCAAAGCACTCATGAAGAATCTCTTCTGATATATAAAATGTTCTGTCTGTTACCTCTGATATGATTGTTGCAACTCCAAGTGAAATACCGTCAAGTTTAAAAATCTCACCAAGATTTAATCCCTCAAGACCTTCTCTCTCTTTAATCAGAACATATTTACCATCTGAGTTTTTGCTATAGTGTATAACCTTATTAGTTATAACCTTCTCAAAATATTTATCAGCTTCATTAGCCGACATTGTTCCCATATGGCAACCACCAAATCTAAAAGAGATTTCACCATCTGGTTTTACCTCTGTAACATCACACTCCTCACCAATATTAGTGAAAACTCCCATTGCCTTGATTAATCTGATTTTCTCTCCTACCTTAACTTGCATCCTTTAGTTCCTCTCTTTCTTCATATTTTTTAGAATACCAAGTATTCCACTTGTCAATAACCTCTTGCTGCTCATCAGATACAGGGTCATTGAATTTTTGTCTTGCCTGAACAATCTTACCTTTTCTTACCTCAATGGTAACAAGTGATTTATCAGGTGAATCTTTATATCTCAGGAAAAGTATATGGCAATTTCCTTCAATAACATTTTTGATATATGAAGCTACACAATTGTTCTGACTTACCGCTTCATCTTTTATGGCTTCTGTTGATTCAGGATAAATAAAAGTATAATCTCCAAAAGTCTTTTCCATTCCTTTGTTTATTCTTGCTTTAAATTTATCCTCTTCAAACTGTTGAGACAACCTTGAATAGTTTCTACTTGCAATCTTATGAGTTGTAAGAAAATGCCTTGGATATTTGTCAAACTTATTACTAATTTGTCTCATCATATTGGCATAGTCATAAACTTCTTCAACTGCAAAACCAGTATCTTCTATTGCTTCAAAAGTCTTTAGGTAATCCAGATAATTGAATAATCCTTTGGCAGTATAACCATACTCATTCAACAAGGTATTTAATATGCCTATTTCTTTCCAATTATATTGCCATCTATTCTCTCCATAATATTCCTTTACACTTTTTAATTTGGTAAGGATATGGTGTATATCTCTATCGTCTAATGATATAAACTCCATTTGATACGGAAGATTATAAGCATTTGGATTTTCTTTATAGAATAAAACCAGTTCGTCACTCAATGTTATCTTATGGTCTTTGCAGATTTTAATTAAACCTTTTGGTATTTCTTTGATTGTTCCTGAAAAGCTACCACATATATCTTCAAATCCAGCAGAAAAAATTTGCTCATATCGTTGATAATATGGAATTTTTGAAAGAATTGTACCAATATTATATATTGGATAATCCCATTTTCTTTGCACAAATTCAAGGAATTTTGCATACTGCTTATCCTCACAAGCTTCAATCAATTCATTCATTGAAATACCACTTAACTGTGAACATAAATTTTTTACTATTTTTCCTTTCTTTCCGATACAGGTTTTAGTAGCAAAATCATATTTTACAGTTTTACCATCCTGAAAATCGAATATGAGGAACTGCTTTTCTTTGTAAACTAACATAAGCAGTTACCTCTCTCTCTCTCTCTCTGGAGAATTTCATCAATCTAAAAATCATATTCTCACCTCCTAGAACATTGTTGCAATATCCACACCTGTTAATACACAAAGGCAATAAATAATACTAAGCATTGAAATCACACTCAAATATACTCCAAATTTTGTCAATGCTCTAGTCTTACTGAGTAAAATAATCAATGTGTACATGAAAACTGCCAAAGAATAAAACAACAACCAACCAACTCTAATCTTCTGAAAAATTGTTAATAAAAACAATACAATATGCAATACTGCTATTCCAAATCCCAACATAACTCCTCCTTATTCAGCTTTTAAATCTTCATATCTTTTGTATAAGTGATTTTCGGCATAATACAAATTGTAATCACATTGTTCAATATACCACCAATCCTTTTTATGACCAGCTTTTAATTCGTCATGTAAATGAGAGGATGTATTATAGTTGGAATCTACCATTTGACGAAAACTAAGTTCATCAATTTCGTTGCTGTTTTTTACAAATTCAGCAATCTCCAAGATGTCTTGCATAGTCATATCATCTGTAACAACATAAACGACTCTGACAATTTCATTTTCCTGTCTGAAAATTTTTGATAATTGTTCTTTATTTCTTAAATGGTAAACAACCCTTCTGCACATTTTCATTGGAAAATTACTGTCAATATAGCTGGTATGCATTTCTAAAGGAATACCCATCTCTTCAAGAATATCAAACAACTTTTCATACCAATCTGTATGCGTTTCATATTCGTGCAATGGGTCACCACCACCAGATACAGATACAATATTGCAGCTATTCCCAATTAACATTTGTTTCAGATTATTTAATCCTGTTATTGTCGTTTTGGGAACTTTGATATTATTGTTTTTTACAATGTAATATGGACAACTATAGTGACATCCAAAATTTGTGATAATACTCAAATATTTTTCAATCATGTTACTCCTTTCAGTATATAACCTTAATTGTTATCACTTTCATCATCATCTTCGACTTCTTCCATCTCCATAACAACATCACAGTTGCCACATTTAATAGCAATATCTTTCTTTCCTTTTGCAATTTGCTTACATTCAGGACAAGTATATTTGAATAAAGTTTTCTTTCGCTTAATTTTAGGCTTAATAGTAATTCCAGCTCTAAAATATTCAAATGCATTTTCATCTGGTTTAATGTTGGTCTGAATATATTCTTTTAACTCATCTGACAAAGAGGTATATCCCCAACCAACACTCTTTCCCTTTTCTACAACAAGTCCTACCACTTCTGCAAGGGTTTTGAATTTTTTGTTGTGGACATTTCCGCTGCAATCTTTAATTTCATTTACTTTATTACAATAATGAACCATTTCATGTAACAAAGTTTCTACAATTTCTTCTGCTGAACGATTGCCAAACCAACGTGGGTCAATATTGATTTCATAATATGCTTCAGGTTCTTCTGTCGTACTCTCATTTGTTTCCAGAACTTTTTTATCTTTCCATACTTTATCTACAGTAAAGTGTCCAAGTGTTGTTCCCTTGGTTTTCTGGATAGTAATAACTGGTTCTGGAAGGTTTTCATCGAACTTATCTTTATTTAAAATATTAAAAATTCGATACAACTCATCTAATGCAATACCAATTACATTCATTTATCAGTCTCCTCCGTTTTCTTTAATATCAAATCAGGCTCTCTATCTTTCAGACGAGTTATAACAGCTCTTACTCCTTCAAGATATAATGGATTAGCGTTTATTGAATTAGCTTCTGTCTCAAACTCAACCAATTCAGCAATCATATTTTCTTTATGAAAATATTCTCCTGATTTATTTACTTTTAAATTGTTCAAGGTATCCTCCTTTCGATATAATGTATAACCTTAATTGTTACTATACATAAGATACCACACATCTATGTTGTTGTCAAGTAGTTATTTGATATAAATTACATAGATTTAAGGTTTTTTAGAATCCATGCTATAACATCTACCGTCCAACCATTCCCACATAATTCTACTCTTTTTGAAGCAGATTTTACACACTCAGTAAAGCCATCTGGTAATGTCTGTAATCTTTCAGCTTCTATAGGATGTATTTTTCTAAATGAATATCCACCAAGATAAATATTATTTTTATCATTACCAGAAGAAGGCAGCGTATTCATCTTAATGGTATTATATCTAGCCCTATTTTGTTGTGAATAATTTCCTTTTCCACTTGTATCCCAACTAACAATAGTGTTATCCCTATTGAATCTAATTGTATCTTTGTATTTCTCAAAGCTTTTAATATCATGTTTACATGAATACTCAATATCTTTAATAACTTTATCAGAATGTGGATACTCTTTTGAAAATGGTATATTAGTCCAATACAACCTTTTTCGCATTTGAGCAGAAAATTCCATTGAATTTATTTCAACAGGCTTAACCTGTAATCTTTTGGAAATTTCATTTTGAATATCTTTAGATATTGAAGAGTTATTTTCATATAAAAAATACTTGCAATGACTTTCATTCAATGCTCTTACAAACTGCATAAACAACTTGAATCCCATGCCATCACAAGTAACTTCTCTATCTGCTCCTCCTCTTGCAATACTCCAGTATGTACATGGACTTCCACCAATTAGCAAATCAAATCCCTGATATTGGGTGAAATCTCCTTCAAATACATCTCCTAAATATTCATCAGATGGATAATTATATTTCGCTACAGCATTGGCAGCTTCTTCTATTTCATACGACACGTATCTTTCTACTGGAATACCAGCTCTTTCTAAAGCAACTCTTCCGCATGATATTCCGTTGAATAAACTTAATACTGTAATCCCCTTATCTGGAATTACTCTTTTATGAGGTTCAAAAAGCATAAAAATAAGCTCCTTTCGTTTGAGAATAATGTAAAAATGTTGGGTGGCTAAATAAATGAATACTACAAAGTATTTAAAATAAGGAAGCCACCCAACATAAAAGAGTAATTTTATGTGTACTCAAAGTCCTTATTTTAAAGCTTTAAAAGGTATAACCTTAATAGTTTACATAGCAACTAAGTTTTTTTTGTACCTTTTTCTTTAATTGTCTTTCATATCGTTCTGACACATTCATCAGAACTGCAATTTCTCTACCTTTCAGTCCTTTTAAAAGATAATGAACTAATGTTTGTTCCTGTTCGTTTAAAACACCAAGAAGATATTCGCAATGCATATTTCCTATCACATCATCAATGACAGATTTAGAGTCAGCAAATGTCTCAGCGAAACTTTCCTCTCCCTCACTATCTGTTGATGCATCGTAAGATAGTATGTTTTCCTCTGGAATACTCCTTTTTAAACTAATAGCTCTCCAATAATCATTAATTACGTTCTGCATACAAGAATACGCATATGTTGAAAATGTATTCTCATTCTCCGAAGAATAAGAAGTTGCTGCATTACATAATCCTATCGCAAGTAATCCATAATAATCTTCAACTACTAAATTTCTCTTTTTTGCAAAATCATAAATAAGATTATGATTTTCCTCTGCTAATTTTTGCTCTTTTTCTGTCATTGATATTCTACCTTTCTTGCTATTTTATTGTGTACACCGCAACATTCCTTAAACTGATTTCATCAAATCGCTTTCCGATAATAATAACTCTTCCATCGTCAACCAGTTCTGTCAGTCGAGGTGCTGTAGCTTGTCTTTCGTTGCTTCTTAACAAGCCTTGATTATAAAGAATAACCGCTACTTCTCTTGCTGTCAGCCCATTTTCTTTATTATCATGTAAAGTTGACAGAATTAAATTATACAATCCATTTCTATCCAATTTTTCAAGACTTTCAAATCTTGTATCAGTTGTAATTGACAACTTTATACCTCCTTAAATTGCAACAGGTAAATCATTCGGTGTATAAACTGGCATTGGTTTTAGCTTGAAAATATTCTTCTTATGCATAGAGTCAATCTTATGTTTGATATTTTCATCTTCACATTCACCTGTTCTGATATATCTGTTAAGTATTGCATATGAAAATCCCAAATTATCTTCATCTGTAAGTCCACACAAGCCATCAATCGGAACTTTTCTTGTCAACTCTTTAGGTAATCCAAGATACTCTCCAATAGCAATTACTTCATCTGTTGTAAGCAGAGATAATGGACTAAAATCACCAGCTCCATCACCGTAACGTGTAGCGTATCCAACCCAATCTTCACTAAGGTTACAAGTATTTGCCACTCTGCCATTTAAAGTCTGTGCAATAGCATATAATGTAGCCATTCTAATTCTTGCTGGAAGATTAGTGCTTGTCTGCATACTCCAATGGTCACACAATTGAGGTTTGATTTCATGTTTCAATGATTTAATTGCCCCATGAATGTCCACCGTATAGTTTTCAATACCAAGATGTTCAACAAGTTTGTATGCCATATCAATATCTGACTGTTCACCATTTGGCATAAGAACACCAATCACTCTATCTTTTCCCAGAGCTGCTACACATAATGCAGCAACTACGCTTGAATCTTTACCACCTGAAATACCCACAACAGCATTACAACCATTTCCATTAAATGAAAACCAGTCCTGAATCCATGCGATAATTTCTTTTGTTGTCTTTTCTACATTAAATTTATACATTCTGTACTTTCCTTTCTATTCAATTTGAGGTGGACTTTCATCCACCTCACTAACAGTTGCTTAACCTAAATCATATCTCCAAATTTCTACATCTACAGAAGATTTACCAAACACATCCTGAATAATTTTATACACATCATTCCAATCTGCACCACCTCTATAGCTTCCAATTCGATATGGCATAGCAACTGTCGCTCCAATCTTTTCAGCCTTCTCACGAATATCCAAGAAAGCCATTTTCATTGCAGTTAAATCAGTCTGCTGCTCATCCATGTCAAAATTCTTCTGACCAAAAAGATTGACAATATACTGATACTTAGAATCATATGCTTCAACATTTTCATTCTTCATAGTATCAACCATTACCATAGCCCATGTATCAACTGGAACATACTGAACTGTTCCAAGCATTTCAATTTTATTCTTATTACAATGCTTCACATATTTAACATATGCCTTTTCAACATGAGGGTATCTGTCGGCTACCTGTGCTGCTACACCGCTTCCCATAACACCTAAACAATTTGTCTGGTGTACGATAAAATTTGCATCTGAATCAAAAAGATTTCCATTGATGTTTTTAATCATTTTTATCCCTTTCTTAGAATCCTTTGCTTTCTACATGGATGCTATTTCTGATTTCATTTAATGTCTGGTTACGAACAACCTTACCATTAAGGAATACAGTCTCAAGCATATTAATATCAGACTCTTTCACATCATCTGTTACAACCTGACCCTTTTGGATTCCATCAATATATTTGATTTCTCCATCTTTGTTACGATATACTCTGACCATACCCTTCTGAGATTTCTTAACACCATCACCTGTTTTCGGGTCTTTATAAACCAAAATAGGTTTACCATTGATTTCAGCATATGTAGCTTTATAAGCCCAGCCCTGTGTATCTCTTGTGTTATACTGGAAACTGTAAGAACCAGCACCAAATACTACATTTTCAACTGCATAGCCAAGGTTAGTCATATGATTACAAATGCTTTCACATCTTTCAAGTGTAATAGCATCTCCGTACACCATTCCAATATGAGGGTCTAATACTTTATACCCCTTAGAGTTTATAGTTCCACCGAAAATCTCCCAAAGAATATCCAGTGTTCCTCTCTCTTCAATAGTGGCATCACGATATGTGAATGTGTCGTTTTCACCATCATTAGACCATGTAGCAATATATTTCTTATTTCCAATCTCAAGGTAAATTGGAACAAGCTGTCCAGACGTATCTGTTTCATTGCAATAAAGTGACTGCATCATTGGACTTCTGGTATAGTAAGATTCAAATGCTTCTTTACTTTCATGGGCTTTCCACATTGGGGCAATACCACAAATAATCTCTTCTGGGTCACCGCTGTCAGGTCTAATATTGATTCTGCCTGTATGATTAAGAATTACATCCTTATTTTTTCTAACAATATTGTCAACAAAATTCCAGTAATCATAACTGTCTGCCACAAAGCTGAAAGGTTTATTTGGATAAAGCTCTTTACACATTCTTACAAAAAATATTTCTTCATCTCCATCTACTGCATAATTGCTTGTAGTACAAGAATGTTCAACAGATGCAGACCAGCTTCCAACATCCTCATTTTCAACATCAGCTCCATAGTAATCACAAAGATACTGAATTGAAGGGATTGTAGATGTTTTATCGAAGCTTGTTAAAAATGCAGCTCCGCTTGTAATAGCAGCATCAAGACTAGCCATACCTCTAAAAGAAAAATCGCCACAACCAACTCTCTTCCAATTCGGATTGTCAGATGTTAAAACAATATATTTTTCAATAATCTTTCTGTAAATATAAGCTCTTGTTGCTGTTGTTGTAGGTAACCATAAATTACAAGAAAATAATGTCTCAAGATAATTTGTTACCCATGCAAAATCAGGATGTGTATTTTCGACTGTACAACAAGGTACTCTATATGGTACTTTTGTACCTTCTGGCAAAGCCTTAATCTCAATCGGGAGATAGCCAAGTTTATGAAGTGCTTCAATATGTTCTGTATGAGCATTTTCATCAAATGTATTATGGATATACAACTTATACTCATTAAGCACTTCGTCTAACGGTCTATCAAAGAAATATTCATTAAACTGTTTTACCAAATATTCCTTAATAAATCCTTGTAATCCAAACCAGATTACAAATTTGCTCTGAGGAAAGAATTTATTACTACGTGGTGTCCAAGTGGAATACATCATTGTCATTCCATCTGGGTACATAGCCCGATGTGCAATTTTATAAAAATCGCATAATAACATCATATTCTTCATTTTACTTATCCTCCTTACAATGGCATCCACAACCGCAATCACACACGTTCTCAGCATAATCAACATTCATAGCAAACACAGTTACATTTTCATCACTCTTAAAAGGATAAATGCTATCTGTTGTGAACACATGGTCAATCAGCTTTCTGTGCTGAGTTGTTCCAAAAATACTTTTCTTTTCATAGTCCACTGTAAGAAGATTCATTTTATCGTCACCAAACTGACCATCATAAATACTCTTTTCACAATGAGAAACAAACAGATAAATGTTTCTTGCTCCCATCTCTTTCAATTTCTTTGCTGCATAATAGAAAGTTCCACCCTTACTACAAATATCATCACGAATAAGAATATCTCTTCCTTTAATATCTTCAGGTTTAATCCCCATAACATCTAATCCAAGAATCCGACCTGTTCCCCATTCTCTCTTCTTAACACCAAATGCATACGGAATCTTAATCCCTTTGGAATATCTCTTCATAGCCCCCTCATCAGGGAAAAACATAATCGGTGTAATACCATCGTGAATTAACATATCAAGCACGTTGCTCACAAAAATATTAGTATTGATTACATTGCAATTCTTGATAGTTGCTGCTACAACACTTGAATGTGGGTCAACTACAAATACTCTGTCAAAATTCAGAGAATTAATCATTTCTGCAAAATACTTCATAGCAAAAATATCATTTGGCTCTTCGATTCTGTCCATTCTTGCGTTAGGTACATATGGAAGGAAAAGAGATACATTCATTCCATGTGCCTGATAGAATTTTGTTAAAAATGAAACTGCTACAAACTCAGCATCATCCTCATAATTCCAAGTAATAATAACTGTTTCTCCCTGTAAGCTAACATCACCTTTTACATTTGCTGTTCCATCAGGAAATCTCTTTACTTCAACTTCTTTTCCATTTACTCTAATCATAATCTTCACCTTTCTTTTTTGATATATAACCTTAACAGTTATGACTGTTATTTAGTTTTCATTTGCCTGTGTGGATTCATCTGTATCTGCCTTTGCTTCCGTTGTTTCTGTAGATTCTGAATTTTCTCCATAATGTCTACCAATTACATCAACCTGACAGCTTGCCATTGTTCTAAGAGCTGCATTATGAGCTTTAATACTTGTACCAGCACAACAATGACTATCAACTTTAATTACTGTATTTGGCATAGCAGTTCTTAAACCAATGGCATTTGCTACAACACAAATATCTGTGCATACTCCACAAAGTTCGATTTCATCACTACTACTGCACACCTGAGAAAGAATTGCAATCAAATCCTTGCTTGCAAATGTATTTTTATCAACTACACCTACATACTTTTTCTGTTTGCGAAGCATCTGAACAGCTTCCCAAACATCCTTGTTGATACTTTCTCCACCAGATTTTTTAATACAATGTGGTACAGGAAGTTTCTTGCCTTCAAGAGTATCCAGATAATTGTCATAATGAATATCTCTTGTCAGATAAATAGAATCATAATCCTTTCCGTATTTCTTCAGCTTTTTTACAAGCTTTGGCACAATGGCTTTTGTCTCGTCATTTCCTAACGCACCATCAATAAAGTCATTCTGCACATCCACTACAACCAAAATCTTTTTGTTCATAGTTTTAACTCCTTTACATTCATATTATCGTTGATTATGATTAACCAACAGTGCTGGTGATGGGATTCGAACCCACACGTTGTTTCCAACAATAGATTTTGAGTCTACCTTGTCTGCCAGTTCCAACACACCAGCTTAGTGTGCCATATGGGATTTGAACCCATGACCCTTTGATTAAAAGTCAAATGCTCTACCAACTGAGCTAATGGCACATATCCATAATGACCTTTCATAACATTATGGCGATTTGAGCGATTTCCATTTCTGTTTCATAAGAATTTTCAGATATTCTCTTATCTTACTTTTTTACTTGAATTATATATCATTTCAAATTCTAAGCTATCTTATAACGGTACTGTGTCTGGGGCTACTCCAGAGCTGCTAATTTAATAGCTGTCTAATTATCAGTGACACTCCTTTAGTTTTACGTTTCATTCGGGCTTTTGCTCCAATTCTTAATAATGCACACCATATAGGCGAAACGACAGGTTTTGATATTTAACTGGGGTAATCGGATTCGAACCGATGTATGCAGCAGTCAAAGTGCTGTGCCTTACCGCTTGGCGATACCCCAATGGGTAGATACAGTTTAACCTATAATTAGTAGCTAATCTAATTATGTTCTCCTACTGTCTAAAGGATGCACATTTTCATTTTAACCCACGCATTGTCTGCATTTACAACACTTGAACACTGACGCAGTTCCCTACGCTATCTTCAATATAGCTGTTTATGTTTCTCCAGTAGCGAACTGGCAATGGTTAGCCAACCCATATATAATGAAAATAGTCTAAGCGTTAGATAGATTGCTCTATCCGCTGGAATCGTACCAGCCCATCAACTATTGTTGAATCGAACCTCGCTTTTATTTTGCTACTTATTAGCCTTGTGTAAAATCTTCAGTCAGGAACAATCATACTTTAAACAATATCCAAGGATTTTATAAAACCTTATTATTTATTATTTACTCATTGACCTTTGATTCGTTTTAACCTTTGAACTTTTACCTTTGCTCTGTGAACTTTAAGAATTAAGCTTTACAGCATATTCTTCAAATATCTGTACTCTCTATGCGAGAATCATTTTTTATATTTTTATTCATAAGCATTGAATAATTGTTAAGGTGTTATTTCTTATTTATTTTTATATGAATCGAAACAACAAAAGTATTCATAGATTGTCGTTTAAGATTTTCAATAAGCAGCAAATATATCTTAATACTCTACAGTAATCTCTGTAAGAGCATTGGAAACAGAAAGTGCGGAATCGACTTCCGTTGTGAAATCAGCAATTTCAACTTCAAGAGCTTCAATCTTCTCCAGAATATTAACTGGGTCAATCAATTCCATTGTATTTGCTTCAATGTAGCTCTTTCTTGCTTTTTCATACTCTTCATTCGCTGTTTTGCTTTCCTTCTGTCCAAACAATCCAACGACATATTCTGTAGCTTTATCATCAACTACACTATTTTTTGAAATGATTGCAGTCATAGCTGAATCATACTGCTTTTTCATTGCATTTTTTAACTGAAGCTTCAAATCAATTCCATGATTATTCATCTCTATTGCTTCTGCAACTGTATATTCCTTTCCACCAATTTTAACAATCGTTTTTGCGTTTGAAAGGACAACTGCTCTTTTGATTGCTTCTCTTCGTCTGATAAGGTCAGATGCTTTATTGTAAGAAGCTTTCATTGTTTCCTGATACTCCGCTACAGTAACCCCATTAACCTTTTCATTTGAATGTTTGTTTGCCAAACAAAATCTTGCTGAAGAAATTGCATTATTAATTCTGCTGTCAAGAATCTTCAGCTCGCATAATGCTTTATGAATTGTCATTTTTTCTACTGTTGCCATTTTTAATTCCTCCTTATTATTTAACCTTTAATATAATGTATAACCTTAACAGTTATATCTTTAAAAGAAAGTTTTTTGAATCTCTCTTAACTTGTATTCAGTATAGCACATTGCTTACTACTTGTCAACAACTTTTTTAAAGTTTTTATCACTTATTTATGTTGTTATTACCGTCTTTCAATACATCATAGCACACAGAAATACGGAATTTTTACACATAAAACTAATATTTTATGTGTTAGTGAATATGAAATGCCACCTGATTTTAAGTGTGTTTGGGAAAAGCAAGTAACATCCAGCTTAAAAGTTCATGAGCATATAGCCCGAACAGAAAAGCTTTTTATGTTGCATCCAGATAAATTACATACATTTAAAGGGTGTTAATAGATACGTTGAAGCATAAAATATTAGTTTCTGCCACTTTTCTACACCAATCATAGAACTGTTCATAGTCAAATTCACCTGTAGAATACTTTGTAACCCCTTTATATGGTGGGTCACAATAGATTAAAGCACCAGATAATGTATTCATATCAATATCCAGATAATTTTTACTGGTCAATTTAACATCTTGAATAAGCGGAACTTGTTTCATAATATTCCTTATTGCTTCATTTGGAATATCTCTAGGGGTTACACCATCTGCTTTAAATCCTCTGGCATAACCACCAAAGTATTTTGAACCAAATGTACTACAGAATCCAACCAATCCAACATAATAATCAGGATAATTCTCTTTGTTTAATCTGACAGAATTATATTCATCTTCTGATATTGTTGATGGTGGTATCCAGCCTTCCTGAAGTTTTTTCAATAAAGCAATCAGTTCTTTATGAATGTCATTACCCACACGAACCTTGCAATGAATTTTATCCATCATATTCAATCCACCGCAGAATGGTTCGTAGTAGATACTGACATTATTATCATCAATTAGTGATTGTAATATTGGTGCAATTTGTTTTGATACCTTATTTTTGCTTCCAACGTACTTAATAACAATCACTCCTTATGCTGCTTTTACCTTCTTTTTCTTGTTCTTCACAACTACCTTACCATCATCCTTATCCTTACCCCAAAATACATTGCCACTTACAGGGTCAACATAAGGCTTAGTCTGTACAGTATTACGAATAAGTGTATCCCACTTCATATCAGATGTCTTAGGTGTCTTACGAGACTTAATCTTCTTACCAGCAGCAATTTTCTTTGCCTTTTCCTGTTTGTTGATGATATGTCTACCTTCTGCCTTATATTTTGCACAAGCCTTTGCTCTTGCAGAATCCTTACCATGTTTAGTTCTTCCCATTATTGTGTCCTCCTTTTAATTAAAACATTTTATCTTCATCAATGTCTGTATCAACATTGGTGTCGGTGCTTTTATCTGTAGAGATACCTACATTCACACTTGGTACAGATGGTGTACTTAATTTTCCACCAAGAAAACCACCCAGTAATGCAGTAATATCAATACCTGTAGACTCTTTGATTCCATCTGTAACCTGACTCATAGTTGTCATGATGTTACCAGCTAACTGTGAAGAATCTCCACCGAACATTTTGATAGAATCAACATTTGTATAACCCTTACCAACAGCTTCGGCAATCTTCGGTAACTGTTCAAAGTAAACCTTGATAGTATCAAGTTCCATCTGCTGTCTAGCTGCTTCACCATATTCTTTCATGGCTTCTGCCTTTTTCTGAATACCAGCAGCTTCCGCTTCTGCTTTAGCTCTTGTGGCTTCCGCTTCTGCCTGTCCTTTTGCTGCAATAGCTTCTGCTTCTGCTTTACCAGCAGCTTTTACTGCTTCTGCTTCCTGTTCCTTAGAGAATCTTTCTGCTTCTGCCTTTGCTTTGCGTGACTCGGCTTCTTTCTCTGCTTCAAACTTATCTGCTTCTGCTCTTTTCTGTCTTTCAAAAAGCTCTGCTTCTGCTTCTTTCTGTCTCTCATACTGTTCTGCATCGGCTTTCTGTTGTGCTGCATATTTATCTGCTTCTGCTTTCTTTTTAATAGATGCTTCCAGAGTCTTTTCCTGAATAGCAACCTCACGTTCCTTCAACTCAAGCTCTTTTTCCTGTTTTGCAAGATTGGCATTAGCAGTTGTAATTTCTACAGTCTTTCTCTGTTCCTCTTCCTGAATAGTGTAAGCTGCATCCGCTTCTGCCTTTTTAATATCAGACTCTTTCTTTAATTCAGCTTTCTTAATATCCAGTTCATTCTGTTTAATAGCAATTTCGGATTCAGACTGTACTCTTGCATCATTCGCTTCCTTAGAAGCTTTTGCCTTTGCGATTTCTACCTCTTTATCAGCATTTGCTTTTGCAATAGCAGCATCCTTTTTAATCTGGGAAATGTTATCAATTCCTAAATCATTGATAACGTGATTTTCGTCAGAGAAACGCTGTACATTAAACGATACCAATTCTAACCCCATCTTTTTAAGGTCTGGAATAACATTTTCAGACACTTTCTCAACAAAAGTTTTTCTATCGCCAATCAGCTCACGAAGTTTCATTGTACAGATAATCTCTCGAATATTTCCTTCAAGAACTTCTGTAACAATATCTCCAATTTCCTCTGTAGATTTATTAAGGAAGTTCTGGGCTGCAATCTCAACCATCTCAGATGTAGAACCAACCTTAACATTGACAGCAGAATCAACATAAATGTTGATACAATCCGCAGTAGGTACTGCATCTCCTGTTTTAATATCCAGCGGAATAAGCTTGAGAGAAAGCTTATCCATTCTCTCAAAGAAAGGAACTTTAATACCAGCTTTTCCGATAAGTACCTTTGGCTTTTTTCTAAGTCCTGAAATAATCAATGCTGTATCAGGAGATGCTTTAACATATCCAGATGCCAATACACCTACTCCACCAACACCAACAACAAAAGGTAACGCAACTGTAATTCCATTCATAACTTCATTTAACATTTATTTTTCCTCCTAAATTAAATTCATACTTGTTTTGATGTATAACTTTGATAGTTATTATATGTTATACATTAGACAGCTCTTTATACTCTTTAAGCATTTCAGCCATATCTGGATTAGTCTTTGCCAACATTTCATAAAGTACAACCTCCTGATTGTCTTTAATCATAGTATCCATTCGCTTCTTCAGAGCATCTTTCTTCTTACGATTTTCCTTGCGTTTCTCAAAATCTGCAAAGTCAACCTTACACACAACTTCCTTTGTAACTGTAACACCATCATAGTCAACCTGAGATTTTACTTCAGATACTTTTCCTACAGAAAAACCTCTTGTTGTATCAACCAAGACACAATCATCCTTTTTGATAGTATCATCGAATAATGCAAACGCATAATCCTTTGTGGTATTAACTCCTTCAAGGAATTTAACCATTGCTACTTTGTAATTACCCTTAACTGCTGCCATATTATCTTCATACCTTTCTAAATATATTTCTTTAATCGCTAATTCTTTTCTTCCCAGTCCATTCCAATTATCAAAACAGATTTTACAACTGGTCGGAGAATAGTAGTTTAAGATTGTTCCTATTTGTTCATATGATTGAATATGCTCGGCAGTAACAATTATTCTGTCACCAGATTTAAACTTTTTCATCTGTATCACCTATCCAATCTTTCTCAAAGATTCTTCTCTATATTGATTAATCCTTCCACTATCCAATTTTACTTGCACATACTTTCTATTGTATTTTGGTGGATAATCAATATATCGAATTACTTCTCCAGTGCCTTTTGTAGTTCCACAACTACTTTGTATTTCGACTCTATTACCTTTACAGAACCGCATTAATACTGTACAGCTTCCTGTCTGGTGATAAAGAAATGGATTCCAGCAGCACATTCATCCCATCTGTCTGTCTCAAAATCCTCTACTTCAACCGTTGTTCCTACACGATAAATAAAATTACTATCGTAATTACTCGGAATTGAAGTTAATCCATCATCCTCACCATCTAAAGTTGTAATAGAAAGAACTTCTGCTTTAGAACAACGACACTTACGACTTGTGGCACTGGAACGTAAAGCATCTTCTGTTATTCTAAGTTTTACAATATGACCATTTGCTTTCTTATAACCAATGAATGAACCCTCTTCAGGGCATACAAGAGCAAAGAACCCTGTACACTCATCATATCTAACATTCAGGAGGTTAGCACCACTGAGGTCAGCACCACTGAGGTCAGCACTTCTGAGGTTAGCACCACTGAGGTCAGCACCACTGAGGTTAGCACCACTGAGGTTAGCACCACTGAGGTTAGCACCACTGAGGTTAGCACTTCTGAGGTTAGCACCACTGAGGTCAGCACCACTGAGGTTAGCACTTCTGAGGTTAGCACCACTGAGGTCAGCACCATAAAAATCATATTCATTTAATTTATTCTGATTGCCTTTGGCAATCAGTTCCAGAACTTCTTCCCTGTTAAATGGTTTAATGTGACCGATTTTCTCAAAATACTGTGCTTCTACTACATAAGATGCTCCAAGACAAAACGGATTACTCTTATGAGACATTACACGTACTTCGATTTCATCTCCATGAACAGAAAGGATTCTACCCCTTGTCATATCCATGTCTGTGATACAATAATTATCTGATATTCCTTTTACAATATCATCTACAACAAAATTCATACTATTTACCTAACCTTTCTTTGATATTATCCTGTAAAATTCCATTTAATTGGATATACATTACTTCCGCTGCCTATAAATGTGAAACTATCACCACAATAAGGACATTTGCCCTGACAAGGTGCATAATGCGGATTATCCTTTGAATATCGTTCTCTTTCACGATAATCAAATACATGACCTGTTTTGCACTGACACAGAAAACTCATTTTATTTTGCATGGTTTTCTTTTTCTTTCGGGTGTACTCAGGATGTTCCCTTGCAAATTCTTCCCAAGTCATACGACTTTTCTCTGCCATTATTTTTCCTTTTTCAATGACAGATTCTTAATCATTGGCTTATGCTTTAACATTGCTGCATCTGTTGACTGAGTAATATCCACAACAGTTACTACAACCTTTTTTCTGCCCTTCTTTGTATCAGAGACAACCAATACATCATCTCCTACTTTTACAGGAATACCTCTAGTGTTCTTCCATGTATATTTCTTATGGCAGTTCCTAAACATCCCAATGATGTAAGTTACTGGTGGTCTTTCTACCTTATCCTCCTGAGTAATGCAAGGAATTTCTTCCAGACCACATTGATTTGCAACCAGATAACGTACATAGTTATCTGTCAGAACCCCATCAGAATTAACAACAATCGGTTTATCAATGGTATTATGCTTTTCAACATAATTCTTGACTCTTTCAATCTTGTCACTTCTGGGAGTGCTTTGAGTGAACTCTTTCGGAATAATCACTTCCGAAACTTTAATGGTTCTCATGTTCTTCTCCTTTCTCGGTGTATAACCTTAATAGTTTATTGTAATTAACTAAGCATAGCTTAGATAATAACCAAAAGTTTATAAGTAATACTATGTATCCGAAACACAAATTCATACTGTGCTTCGCTATATTTCTTGAACATACACTCTGTAATTTCATTTTGTAATACATTAAATAAGAATGTATGTTTTCTATCATTCTTATAAAAGATGATTCTGCCATCCTCAATACTTCCCGACACTTTCTTTTCAGCAAGTCTTGATAACAACATATAGGGATTCTCAATATAAATGTCCATGTGGATTTCTGATAATCTCAGAATTGTTGACTGCAAAACTTTTAAATCATTATCATTTGCAAATCCACAATTCTTATAATTTTCAATCTGACTCATAGAATTGACTCCTTTCAACTAGACAAGAAGTTTTAGATGTGCTAAAATATGGTTGCACAAATATACCTCTTGTTGGTAATTTAGATGCTGCCTTCGATAGTCGCTCGCCAAAGTCATTATCGAAGGTATTTTTTATTGTATGGACATAATACCATAAATCAAAATGTTTTGCAAGATTATTTCGAACAAGTGTTCTGCCTTATTCTTCGAAAACATCAATATGTCCTTTAACTATTTCTCTAAAAGCTCTAACTTCGTTATTATAATTACATCTTTCCAGCTCTTCAGAAATAATCCTGTGTATTGTTCTGTCTTTCTCTTCTCTTCCAAAGGCTTCCTGTAATGTTATATCATGTTCTGCAAAAATATTTTTCAGCCTGTACATGATACCACTTATATATAATTGCATTGGAAGTAAATTATATTCGACATACTCTTCAGAAATCTTTCTCAATTTATTATAGTAACTAAATTTAACATTTGGAGAATCATTTCTACTTTCCAACTTAAAAACTGTATCTGGATAATCGCCATGCACTTTCATTTCAAATACTCCATAACGATTTTTGCGTTCCCATGTATCAGTTTGAGATAATTCAATCAAATCTCCGCATAATTCAGATGAAATTTCTAAATCATATCTATGTCCATTTGATTCTTCTAATGTAACTTTATTTCCTTGAATGTGAGAACCCCTAAGATTCTTTATTACACTCATATCATTATTATAAATTCCTTCATATAGACAGGAAAATAATGCTTGATAATATAACGTATTTAATGGTTCAAAACATTTTATGTCATGAATCACTTCTAAATATTTTTTATGAGATATAAATTTCTGTGCTGCTTTAGGTTTAGCTTTCATCCATAATACTGACCTGTCTATTGATTGAATCATTTGGTACAAATTATCATTATCAACCAGTCCATCATTTTTTAGCCATTTAGCGTATAACGATAATACATAACATATTGTAGTTATATCTTTTTGACTTTTTGGTTTTGAATCCAATATTAGATTCTCCAATTGGATTAGATTGTAATTGATGATGCCATTCCAGTCATGTTTCGAATTAATTATCGCTGCTTTAACAACCTTTTCCGTATTAGGAGATTCTATTGAGTTTATGAATCTATCTACATTACTCATGATATGTTCCTTTCTTTTTCGTTGTTGTTCTTTTATTTCAGCTAATATTATTATACGTAAATTGCCTTAATTTTAGGAACTAACAACCAGATATTTTTTTATTTTTTCTGTAGAGATATGTATTTCATCTCTGTATCTATATATTAGCATACATGAGTGTAGTTGTCAACAACATTTGTGGTATTTTTTACCATTAAATTTCAACTGGATTGTCTGCAATTTTTGGTAAATCAATATCTGTTGATTCTGAAATAGCTTTTGCAGCAAATGTACGAATTTTATTCTGCATAAAAGATTCTATCTCGCCTTTTGCTTCTTTTACCGTCTTATCCATTTGTTCGTTAAAACAGTTGTAAACATATCGTGCATTACAACCAACATTATTTTTAGCTTTCTGTAATACACCTATTATTTTCTCTCTTTCTGCTTTGGTTAATGTCTTTTTCTTTTCAAAAATGTCAGATACCTCTTTAATACATTGACCAAGCTCATCCTGTACCCCACTAATCTGTTCTGAAAATTCTCCTGAAAATTGTTCAACCTTGTTTACAAAATTACATTCTGGAATATTACCATCCCTTTCTGTAAATAGAATTGTACAAGGAACACCATCTCCTCTATTAAAAGATGTAATAGCATCTGCAAACTGACTTTGGCTCATCTCTATTTCAATAATTCTACCTCTTGCATTATACCAATCGCAATTTATATGCCTGTCAACCTCTGCATGACGAATTGTTAATCTAATAGGGTTCGTATGCTTAATAGAACTACCAAACAATGCTTCTGGAACATTAGATGTGATTCTATCAAAAGCAATCATTCCATAGCTAGGATGTTTAGAACGAATACTATTTCCCTTTTTAATATTGATTACTTCAGGTAACAAATCAGATGTACCTTCTTCACAATAACAAGGATATATCTGTAAATTTCCTAAATCGTTATCATTGTCTGTTCCACCCCAGAATCTTTCTCCCGATGAAACAATATAAGAATCATTGCCATATTCTGTTTTTACACACAATACTCCATCACCAGAAATAAATAATCCAGAATCATATTCTTTTAAGCTAATTGGATTATCTAGCACTATTAACGGTATAACCACTTGAAACACCTCCATATCCCTCGTTTGGTTTACAGGTAATAACTAACTGAATACCATATAAATCCTCTATTTTCTTAATATGCTCTGTTCGCCTTAAAATAATACTTTCATGTACATTGGTATATAATACCATGTACTTTCTACCAGAATTAAAATCTGGATTTGCTCTCAGCTCTTTGGACAATTCAAAACAAATAGCCTGTAAGAACTCTTCAAATGTATCTGCATCATAAATAACTGCATCTGGAACTGTATTTAATTCTTCTTTATATGACACAACTTTTACACCATTTTCTTTTGCCAGCATACCAACAATATATGCTTTACCAGCAATGCCCTTTAAAAGTAACATATAATCTCCTTTCAATGTATAACCTTAACAGGTATGAAAGGCGGTAACATTACCGCTATTCCTACTATTATATATATATTACGCTTCATGCTCTTCTGAATCTGCCATAATGCTTTCAGCAAAGCTTTCGTATCCATCATTTATATCATCTTCAGAATCAACGGTTTCTGCTGCTTCTTTTACGGATTCAGAATCAACTTCCTCATTAACTTCCGTATTATCTTCAACTCCATCCTCATCCATTTTAAAGAACTCTGCATAGCTGTCTGCTAATGCCTTATCTCTTGTCTGGATATTCATATTCTTAGATACACCAGAGGTGGCTGCCATATTGTAATCTTCAGATACGCTTGCACCATCATCTGTCTTAAAGAAATCTACAATCCAGTCTGCCATAAGGTTTTCATCAATACCAGCTTCTACAGCCTTTTTAAAATAAGGAATGAGCGATACCATATGGGTTTCGGTAAACAGTTTCTTAGCAACCTTTTTCTCCTTACGTTCAATCAGATTGTAATGAGTATCAAAGATAAGGTCAAACACTTCGATTAAAGCAAGCTTCTCAGTTTCGGTAATCTCTGTGTTTTCAAGCAATGGATTAAATACTTTACTCTCAAAGCTTACATCCTGAATATCCTGATTCATCATGCACCAGCACTTCATTACTAATGCTGCCTGATTCTTATTTTCGATTGCCTTCTCTGTCAACATACCATCTGTAGAACTAAACAGTTTATGAGAACCAATATTTAACAAACCTTCAATATCTTTGCAAGATGCAAGTGTTCTTGATTTTGCACTCAGAGGTTTGCCAGCATTTAATCTCTTGAAAAGTTCTTTAGATTCTTCGTTTGTCAGGTTATCAAAGTAAATAACACTAATACGTGCGTTCTTTACCTTCTCCTGAAGTCCTTCTGGAAGGTCTGAAAATTTCATACCTGAAATATCAACTGTTTCGTCTGTATCTGTAAGTTCATCATAATATGTTACAGGTGGTAAATCTGTCAATGCAAATTCATCATTGATAAAACTTGCAATAGTAGAAAGTCTCTGTTTACCATCCATAATGTCATATACATTACTGTTTCTCTTACCAGAACCATCATCAAATCTTCTTGCATATACCGCTGGAATCGGAACACTGATAATTGTACTCTCAATCAATCCAGACTTTCTTGCTCTTTCCCATACCAGACCTCTCTGTACAAGATTTGTAAAGACGATTCTCTCATTCTTTACCATAGCTGCTAACTGTTTTGCTCCCCATGTAATACTTGCGTTTTCAAATGACATAATGTTTCCTCCTTGATATTTAAAATGTTGTGTTTGTGTGTGTTGGGATTTTTATTTCCCTCTCTTAACTTAACTACATGATACCATATATTCATGTAGTTGTCAAGTAGTTTCAAAATATTTTTTACATATATTCTAAACCAAGTTCTACAGAATAATACATATCGGCTACTTCTTCATCCTGTAAACCGATATATTTCATTGTTACCTGTGTGCTGGAATGACTAAAGCAACATTGTAACATAACTAGAGCTTTCTGCTTATCTTTGGCATTATGCCAACACCAATAGCCCCAGCTCTTTCTAAGACTATGAGAACCAATGTTCTGTACAATACCAGCTTCTTTTGCTGTATCACTTATAATTCGCCACAACGATGCTACAACAATAGGTTTCTCTCCTTTTCTGGAGGTAAATAAATACTCATCAATATTATCGTAAGGATATTCAGATAAATAATCTTGTACTGCTTTTTTTACAGTCTGATTAAAATAGAGTTTAACGAATTTACCCTGTTTTCTCTGCTTCATCGGTTGTAATACATAGACATCTTTAAATGTACCATCTTTATTCAAAAAGAATGACCATTTAAGTGTTCGCAAATCACTTGCACGAATCCCCACATTCATACCAATAAAAAATAGCAGTCTATTTCTATATGCAATCTGTCTTTTGTTATCGTCTGGTGCTTCTGCAATATGCTTATCAAATATCTGCACCATAGCAGCAATATCTTCCTCTGTCTTAAAAGCATAAACTTCAGAACTCTCTCCTGATTGTTTATTACAATGAGTACGCTTAACGCTGCCATCTTTATTATACAGTTTTTCGGGCTTTCTCTGGGCTTTCCCATCAATAACCATAAGTTGAATCACATTTGAATTTTCACTCTGCTCAATAGCAGCGTTTGTTATATTCATATTACTCCTCCTTTACCCAGTATCCATACATAGAACATTCTCCAGAATCCCATGTGTCAAAATAATGACCATCCTTGCTACATACATAATGATTTGCCACAATTAAAACGTATGTGCCTTCTAAATGTTCTTTTGTAAAACTATCAACAGTAGGACGCTTTGTACCTTTCTTATTACTGATGCCTGTATAAACATATCCTTTGCTTTTTAGAATATGCTCAAATCCATATTTGCAATTCATTGGACACTGAACTTCTCTGGAAAGTCTATACATCATATCATAAGCATCAAGCCATGAAAGATTCTCTGCTTTACAGATTGTTCTGATAGCACAATCTCCATAATTGTCTTTCAAGTCTTTATCATTAGGTTGATAATAAGTATATCTTCTTTTGCTCATATCAATTACTCCTCTCTTAATTTAACTACATGATACCATATATTCATGTAGTTGTCAAGTAGGTGTTTAGATTCTCTCTACACTATTTTTATTCAACTCAAAGACATTAACAACAACTTCGGACTCTCCTCTGCTATCAAAATAAGCTAAAATATTTGACCTAGATATATCTACCTTTAAAATATACCCTTCTTCACTACCAGTATCATATCTATGAGCAAACCATTCTGCTTTAGAATAATCAGTTGTCCATGATAGACCATGAGGATTTCTATTTATTGCAACACCTCTATACACTGTTAAACACTCTGGGAAATCTTTATATACTTTATACTCCTGTTCATCCATCAGTATTGTTTTATTGCAGCTCTTAAACCATTTGACAATAATTTTTAAAGATACGTTTACATCTCCATTTGGATTTTCGCTGGTAACCCATGCATGAGCTAACAATTCAGACATATCATTAACCGACAGATATTCTGTTATATACTTGATAAAAGTCAATCTGTATGATTTTCTGATAACTAAATATACATCATACACTGTAGCAGCACTATCAATAGTTTCACACACTTGATTCTGAACCTGTTTCAAATTATCTTCATTTGCTGTTATATCAACCATTTTCATTTCGCCATTAACTTTAATAGCTTGTATTCCTGTTTCAAAAATTGGATGCATAACAAACATAGGATATAATGATGTTTCAGTTACTTCGATATAAACAAATGATTTTGCAACCGATTTGATTGCATTTATATCAGATTTCTTTTTCATTTTGTTTTCTTAACAACTCCTTTTTCATTTTCTCTCCGTATTCTGTACAAATACATTGTATTACTTTTCTATGTAGTTGTCAACTACATATTATATATTTTTATCACATTCAATTTCAGAATCATAATACCGCCATTTACCATCTGTATCCAGAAATACTCTTGTAAATGTATTATTACCTGTTGCAATTATTTTACTATTCAAGTCTTTATATCGCCTTCTTTTCTGCTGCTCCCTCTGCATCTGTGATTCTTCAGCAGTCAGATTATATCTCCCTGATTGCTTGAATTGCTCTATCTGAGCTATAGAATATTGATGTGAGTTTACATCCTCCCAGAACAATACTGTATTATCAACAATAACATTACCAACATTGTCTCTGTGTGGTTCTGATGCCTGTTCTGGTTTTCTGTATTTTCCATTAGCAAGATTCTTCATGAACTGGTTATTACTGCAATCAGGATTTAATATGTCTTTCTGTATCAGCTCTCTGTTCTGCCAGTTCTCCGCTGGTATCACTGGTGTACACTTTTCCTGTATCAGTTCTTTACCAGCAAACAAAACTCCAATTATCCCCAACATATCAAACATAATCTCACATCCTTCCTATAAAATCTCAATTTTAAGTGTTCAGCTCTTACTATTAAGGTTATACACTAAACAGATAATAGCATATAAATTACCTTAAATCAAGTCCTTTTAAAACAAAAAGGGATAAAGCCTTAAACTTTATCCCTTTGCCTTTTATTCCTCTTCGGTTGTATCTCCCAAGTCTACACTCAGGTTATTGGATTTTCCGAACTTCAATGTAAATTCTCCATCTGCAAACTGCTTCATGAATGTTTCAATAATAATATTCATATTGATACCTGACTCTTTGCAAGTGTCCTTGAAAGCTGCCAGAACCTCTTCATTGATGGTAGTATTTAACATTGCTCTCTTAGGTTTAATACTAGCCATGTTTAGTTCTCCTTCGATAATATTTTTATGGACTATACAATCTTCCATAATAGATTAACTATATGATACCATACATTCATGTAGATTGCAAGCATATTTTATAAATTTTCCATGATGTACCAATTTATCGAACAGGTTTACTAATTTTGCATCTGGAAATGTAATATTTTGCTAATTGAAAGATATTTCTAACTTCCTGAAAAGCTGCAATTAGAATGTCAGACATAGATACTTCGTCATAATCTTCTTCGTACTCATCGTCATATTCTTCCAGCTCATCTTCTAATTCGTACTCATCTGCTTCACACTCAAAGAAATAATCATCCATCCAATATTTCTCTTTTGTAAAAATCAATATGAGTCCAAACGGTATAGATAATAGAGCTATTGTCCAGTCATTTCCCTGAATTTCTTCATTATAAAGTAATCCAGAATTGCATACAACAATAGTTCCTACTATTGTTACCACTCCAATGAATTTTTGTTTGAGGAAATAGAATTTTTCCTTCAGTTCCCTCCCTCTCTCTCTCTCTGATTCTTCGTACATTTTCCTTTCCTCACTTTCAACAATTTTCCTCACTCTGCTTTTATACTGACTTGTGACAGTTAATCTTCCAGATTAGTAGCATTAAGGAAAACTTGTCACCATTAGCAAAATCATAACCATAGGTGACAAGTTTTGTGTATAACCTTAACTATTATCAACCAATTTTCCAGCCTTATATAATTTCTGTTTATATCTTCTGTGTTCCCTTTGGGTTGCAGCCCATTCTTCCTTAGATGGTTTATATCTTCCATCTGCTTTTCGCTCTTTAAGTTGTTGTGCTGCTACTTCAGCCTTTTCAGGAAAAAGAATAAAACTTATCAAACGTCTTGACACATTGTATTCTCTTGCTAATGCTCTTTGAGAGAAAATTCCAAGTTCATACTTATGTCTTATCTCATCTTTCTGTTCGTCTGACAATTTAACCCTTCTATCCTGTTCTCTTGATAATTTGATTCTTTCTGATTTATATGGCATAGTCATTTCTCCCTTACTATATAATTCCTTATATTATTCTCATCACGCTCAACGATTTTATCCGCTTTATGATTAAGTAACATCTTTATATGTAATCTACTTGTTTCTGCTTTTAAAAAGCCCTCAGACCTTAATTCTTTCATAGTTTTTCCAGATAACAAATATAATTTATCTGTTACCTTTTGATATTTTAAAAATATCAAACAATTTCCATAGCAACCTTCATACCAAGGATTGCCATGTTCATCTGTTGTTTGTTTATCAGATAAATTTGCTACACATAATTTTTCCAATGAATCATTATAATAAAGGACATAATCTATTCCATCTAACTCTTTATACATTATCAATTCCTCCTTTTATCTCACATGATTGGATGGAAGAGATAGTTAGACTAGCCATGTACCGTAGCACTCCACATATTCGCCCCATATCTAGTTTGTCAGGCTTTAGAAACCCTCTCCACCGTATATCAGTTACCTTTTATACCATCCAACCTTTTCCTTGTAAGCATATCGGATACTTTGGATTTTCCGATGTAGCTTTAATGGATAGGTTTCAACCTATCCACCCATCAGCTTTTACGCTATACGTTGTTCGATAAAACTCTTTACATTTTTCATGTTAATCTCAATATTATTTTCTGTCATAATTCTTCCTAAATTGATAATCGAATTAGATTGATATTGTTTCCATTCATTATGACCAAGCGAATAAAATTCATCTGTCCATAACTCTCCAGTTGTCTTATCAAACATAAGATAACCATATTTAGGACTATAATAACCTTCTTTGTTTGCTCTTTGATATTCTCCAACTGCTTTTTTCAATCCTGTAATTTTCATATTAACAACCTTCTCTTTCACATTTGAACCCCAAAAGAATATCATTATATAAATCATTTGGAATCATTTCTTCCATCAATGATTTTCTATTTTCTATTCCAAAAAATTCGTCCAAACAAGCATCTATGTCTTTTAGTGCCTTTTCTTTATTGAATCCCATATCTACTGCTTCATTCAACAAATTATAAGTTGTTTTCATAAAAATTCCTCCTTACCTTTTACTGTAGATGTTATCCATCCGACTAGCTGAATTGTTCCAGCTAGTTTCGTGCCATTTCAGGACTACTCATCAGGGATGTTTAGAAATTGATTGAAAGACCTTTGATTTCTTCTTTAATCTGTTCTGCTAATTCTTCTGTAAGCTCAACCTCATCATTCCAAATTTCTTCCACGCATTTACATTGACCAATCAGATTTGCACAACCTTCAATAATCATACAAACCATCCATGCTTCAGGATTTTCAAAGGGATTCTGAGATACCGAACCATAATTTTCCATCTGATAATCATACACTTCAGCAGCTTCATCAAACCACTCTTTGATATAATCCATAGCTTTCTGTCTGCTAAAAGTAGCACTACCATTCACATTGATTTCTTCCGTCAAGGTGCTTGATAAATCGCAACCATAGACATCTGTTCCAACATACGCATCCAGATTATCAACGATAAAGTCCTTACAATATTCTTCAAAAGTTTCCATAAATTTATCCTCCATCTTTTTAATTTTTCATTCAACAATTCAGTTAAAGTAGGTACAGGAAGCACCTTCTGGTGCTTACCTTCCAGTGCTTCCTCCTGATTTCATCTAAAGAAATTTTCCAGTTACTTTGTATCTGGAATGTTCAAATAGAATCCATCAGTTTTTGGTTCTGTTGAGATTTCTTCCATTGGCTTGTCTGCATCCATTAAGGCTTTCTTGATTGTTACACAACCAACTGTTACCTCAAGTATGTAATATCCATCGGATTTTTCCTCAAGCTTTCCCATACTGGTGTACCTCCTTTTCCTAAATTCTCCACTCTGCATCTTTATGGGCTTGTGACCATTTGGAATTTCTTCCAAGCTGCATTAAAGAAAAAGGGAATGGATTTTATTTTCCATTCCCTTACTTATGATTATTTCGACCAGACACAACCAACTAATTCTCCATCATCGTCATACTCAAAAATTTCTGTGATATTAGAATTTTCCGCTGCTTTCTGTTTTGCTTCTTCCAAGCTCTCTGCTCTATCTAAAGCATAATCATTACCATCTTCCAGTGAGTACCACATAATTTTCCTCCTATGCCATTGCTAATTGCCTGCTACTAATTGCATTTCTTCCAACTCTGTTACCTTCAGCTCTTGATTCTTCCGCATAATAGCTTCTTGCTTTGATTCTATTATTGATTTTCTTAGCATCTTTTGTTCTTTCCGCATAGCCTTCATTAACTTCTTGCGGTACAACAATCATTAAAGCTGTACACTGTTTATCCAGAACTTCAGATATTCCTTCCAAAAATCCAACCAAAAAGCAATTCTTAATGCCTGTTCCATCAAAGAATCTTCCACATCTCACAGCTTCATTTCTCATTTTATTATAGAAATTTGTAGCAGCTTTATTTCCTGTCTTGAAAAGGAATTTAAAAGTTTCCGCTGCAATCTCTGCATCAACTTCATATCCATAAAAGACAACTGTAGATTTTCCGTAAAAGAAATGTCTACATCTGAAGTTCTTTGCAATTATTCCAGCTAATGTATATTTCCACTTGCTTCCAGTTCCTATGCTAACAGATTTTTCCACAATGCTATCAATATCTTCCACCTCATCGACTTCACTCATAGAAATATGATATTCAGCCATAAGCTTTTGAGCTTTTAAAGCTGCTGATTTAGCTTCTTCCTCTGAAGGATTATTTCTTGAAAGCTCCAGCACCTTTTTGATTTTCGCAATGATTTTTTCCGTATCCATCATAAGTTTTTCCTCCAACCTTTTCACTATTTTTATTCCACTCTGTATTTCTCATCAAGGCTTGTGACTTGCATTGGCTACATTAGAATTTTTCCAAATAAAAAAGGAAGCTGCTTTTACACAACTTCCTTTTCCGTATTGATATTACAGTTTAGACATAACTTCCATTTCTTCTACATCATCAGATGAAAGTTTAAAACTTCCATCCACATAAATTCCATTTGAAGGAAGTTTTATATAATCGCTTTCTTTACTAAATTTTTCCATTGCTTCTTCCATCGTATCTGCTTCAATATCTACATATCCGCACATTTCCCATGTTACTGCAACTTTCATAAATTTTCCTCCTATCATATATCAATACCTTTTACCTTTTTAACCAATCGCTGCCTGATACTTTGAATTTTCAGGGTGTTGGTTTACTGGTAGATTTTCCATCTACCAGTCATCACCTATCAGCTACACATAAATCTTTTTAAGTGTGAAAGTAATTTTTCCAGAATAACCAAGACCAAAGTATTTATCTTCTGTTTTAATTTCCAGTAACCACATTTCACGATAATAATAAAGTTCCGTACCATCATTCAGTCTATTTAAAATATATTCTGTATGGTCTACTCCATCTTTTCTAAAGCCAAATAAAAATTTTCCATCTGAATATTCATAATCTTTCAGAATATTTTCTATTTGCTTCCATGAAATAAATAAATCGCTTGCGTATCTATCACACAATCTTCCAGCTACTTGTATTAACCTTGTAAGAATATCAGAAGTATTTATATCCCAACATTCTCTATAATCATTCCAACTACCAGTAGCTTCTATTGTATCATTTTTCCAACCAGTCAATTTATTTTCCAGTTTTTCAAGAGTCCACTTATTATCCATAGATTTTCCTCCTACTTATTTACCTTTTATCTTCTTTTCTCCACTCTGCATTTACAAGGGCTTGTGACCTTTAGTGTATAAAATTCTCCACTAGCTGCATTAGAGAAGGCGGTTGTCTACCGCCAAATCTCTTTAATCTTCCAGTAAGCTATCTAACAACCTGTTTACTTTTTCCATGTCATTGTTGTCTGCTGCTTCCAGAATATCATCAATGATTTTTTCCATCAGCTATCAACCTCTCTGTCAATTACATAATCAAATCTTTCCAGAATATCATCCGTATAGTTTGTATCAGGATTGTAAATGAAGTAGGTTAAAATTGTATCGCCTTCCTGAAAATCTTCCACACTTCTATATGAAATGTAATAATAATCAGGGTCAGCACAATTCAAAATTCTTCCATCTCCATCAGAATTTTCCACAACCCCGATGCACTTTTCAATGATGATTTTTCCTTTTCGATTTTCCAAATCTTCCAGACTTAAATCAGCACTATCAATTATTTTAATAGCACCGATTTCTTCCGAAAGTTCTCTGTAAAAGTCCAAAGAATCAGGCTTAAAAGAATCAACCTCAACCGATTTTTCCGCAGCTTCTACCTTTACAGGTTCTACTGCTTTAGTATTGCATCTAGAAAATACTCCAGTTGCAACCATAGTTATCATTGATAATACAAGAAATTTTTTCCTCATAATAAATTCTCCTTTTCCTTATTCAGTTTGTAGTTTCCTACGACAAGCGGAAGAAAGGTAGGTAGGAAGGTAAAACTTCCGCTTGTTTCGGCTGGTTACTATCCAGCTCTCATCAGGTAGGTATAGTCAATTTACAGTGAGAATAACAGTCATTCCATCATTGATATTTTCGCTGCCATAACCACTGAAATTTTTTCCAAAGATATTATAATAATCGTGTTCTTCCACTCCCAAATCAGGACAAGCTGGACAATGTTTAATTTCCAAATTTGCCTTTATCAAAGAATACAGGAGGAAAGAAATATTTCCATCAGTAACAGGGACTTTCATTGCTTCCAGAATTTTTTCCGCAAACTTTCTTGTTTTATTTTGTTGATTACTTTCAACAAAAAATTCCTTGCGACCAACATTAAAATACCATCCTATTTTCATATCTTTTCTCCTTTTATCTTTATTTGTGGATTCCCACGACACTCCCAAATTGAGAGTGTTTCGGCTGCTATCCCTGTCAGCCATCATCAGGTGGGGTTAGAGTTTCATAAGCTCCTCTAAAAATGCTTCTCTATTAGCGTCTATAGCTTTTCTGGTTTCTTCATAAGGTCTACCAAATTGACCATCCAGAATCTCCCTTGCGATACCATCATATTTTTTAATCAGGTCTAAAGGAATACTAGCACCAGCCATGTTTCTATAGCCTGTTGTTATTGCCATATCTCTACTATAATCAATGTAAATATCGCAGTTCCAACCATAAATACCAGCGTTGTAAAACTGTGGGTCATATCCATTGAAAATGTGAGCCAAATCACAATAACCAGCTCTAAAAACCTTTCTATAGTTATATCTAATAGCCTTCATAGTAGTTTCCATTTTATTCATAATATTTACCTTCCTTTTCCTATATTTGGGTATAATCCCGACTCCCTGAATATCAGGGAGTTTCGTCTTAATTTTCAAAGACTCATCAGGGGATTTTATGCAACTTTCATAACTTCATCTAAATAGATTCTTAAAGAACCTTTTCTGATAAAAGCTCTACCAGAAGTTGAGTAGTGTACCATATGTTTATGAAAACCCCACTCATTTTCGCCATTGTGCCAACTGCATACATAATCACAATCGTATTTATCATTTTCGTCAGGTTCGTAAACCTGAAGTCCAAAAGTACCACTGATATATGCAGCTCCTATTGGTTTTTGATTTGCGTATCTTTTATACATAGCTTCCTTCATTTTTATTTACCTTCCTTTTTACCTTTTTATAGGGCTTTCCCTACCCCATCCCCGAAGGGATGGACGCTTGCAACCTAAAGGGCTATTTATACACGTTGCAACGTGTTATGATGTATAACCTTAATAGTTATGCTAAACAAGAATCATAACAAATATCTTTGTTGTCAATAGCTTTTTCAATAGCCTTCTTGTTTACACTCCAGCCTAAAAACTGATATAAGAATTGATACAAGTATTTCATAGTAGTTACACTATAATCCCAGTCTCTACCCAGTGTGAGCTTCGCAGCTCCCTCTTTTGAGTTGTCAATGATTGCAATAGTGCTGTCATAAGATTGGAATACAATTCTAGTATCATCTCTGATAATAAACTGATTTGCTACTTCTCTACCACTTCTTGAGCTTGTCATGTTTTCAACTTTCATCATAATTTTATACCTTCCTTTTTTATAATCTCTTTTTTTTACTTTGTAGCCACTCACATTTTTACAATCGGACTTGTGACCGCCTTCGGTATGTTTAACCCTGATAAGATTTTACACGTATTGCAAATAGTATATACGCAACTTATAACCACATGGGTAGCACTCAACTATTTTAGTGTATAACCTTATCAGTTAGTAAAAAGATAAAAGGAAAAGGAATATTCACTTTCCCGAAGCGTTACTTTCTAAAGTGGACAAGTCACACTTTATACGGACTACTTCAGGCACTTATTAAGTTATCAAGGTTCAAAGGTTTTACAAACAACTTTGCTTCGCTTAATTGCTTCGCTTTGTTCTTTGTACCTTTATACTATCATATCTTTATGTAGTTGTCAAGTAGTTATTTTAACTTTTTTGAAAAAGTTTTTTGTACTTTTCAACTGCTTTTATATGATATTTTCAAGGTGCTTCAAAACTTCGCTTTGTTTTCTTGCGTTGTCTTGTTTGTTTGTAGCTTTATATTATCATGCTTTTATGTAGTTGTCAACTACAAATTTATATTTTTTTCAATTTATTTTTTATGGTTGTTTTTCTGCTTTTATTCTTTCCAGATTATTATATATAGTTTATTTCTGCTTTTCTTTTCTATGGGTTTATTTGGGCTTTAAAGGGCTTTTATTGCTTCAATGTATTATATAGGGTTATGGGGTTGTATTGACTGTATAGAGCTTTAAAGGCTTTTAAAGGGGTATAAAGGTATATAACAAGGGTTGTATAGGTGTATAAGGTTGTACAATGATATAAAAGGGATATAAGGCAGCATACAAGGGATATAAAAGGGGCTTCAGGGGTGGAGCTGGAAAGAAGGAAAAGAGGAAAAGAAAATATAATTGCTTTATTGTTTGGGTTTATGGGGTATGGTATGGGGTGGAGTGGTGGACTGTATAAGGGTATAAAGTGGAAATTATAGGGTTGTTTGTGGGCTTGTTTGGGTGTATTTGTGGGGGTTGTATGGTATTATATGGGGTTATATTTATATAAAAGTGGGAGAAAGTATGGAAAAATGGGAGTTTTTTGTGGGTTTTTGGTTGCTTTTTTGTGTGGGAGTGGGTGGAGTTCTGGAAAGTTTGGAAAGGGTGGAGGGTGTAAAGGGGGTTAATTTGTGGGGTTATGGAAGTATCTATATAAATTTTTTGAGCTAGAAAAAATAAAATAATAATCGTTATTATTTTCTGAAAACTTCTATATTTGTTATACATATAGTTATGAATACTACATGAAACAATATTCTATACTATGGGATGGGGGTATTTATATAAATTGAATGTGATAAAAATACATTTTATCACATTGAAAAAATTAAATCCTTAAAATAAGGGGGTAGGGGGCTATTTTACAAATATTTTTCGATTTGAGCCGACCAGCAGCCGACTGTCTGATAAAACTCTTCCCAACCAAAAAATTTTTTACACTTATCTTTCATTTTAAATCATCCCAAATTACCAAAAATCATCAACATCCAATCCAACATTCTCCCTTTACCATATCAACATATATCTTTATGCACAACGGTACAATCAACGGTACAACCCCATCTCTTACTCTCTTATTTACCAAATTATCTATCAGAAATCATCTGTTTTTTCTGAATCATATTCCAAATTACAATCCAGCACAACCTATTTACACTACAATCAATATACCAATCTAATCTTATTCTATTTCAAGCCTAACAAATACCCTCTTATCTTATCCTATCTAAAATACCTAATTTATAATACCAATTTAATACTATCTCAATACTATTAAATAGTTCCAAATATCCAAACTTAATATCCTGAATATCATCATATCTCCTTTATTCTTCCTCTATCTCTCTTATCAAAACCAATTCAAATAGCTCAAATCAATCTCATAAACCAAATCCAATATCAACTACATTCTAACTACAAGTATATTTTAATCCTCTGCCAGAGAACTTTATTTAACAGAATCCTTATTAAAAAGTATTTAAAATAAAGCTCTATTTTTGCTTCTACCGTTAATTCTTTCCGTTAATTTATATTTTGCTTTAATTCCAATACTTTCTAAATTTTTACCGTCTAATTCGATTTTGCACAAAATAAAGCAATATGATTTTTACCGTTATTTTTAATCATTTTTGAAGTTATTCATAAGGTATCCAATAAGTATCTATTCGTTCTTGCCTATTCATCAAATACTTTGATTACTTTACATTGATTACTTCCTAAATTTGAGAAAAATCTCGTATAATAATTTTAGGCATCACTTTTAATGTCACATGGCAACAAGATTTTTGACTCCATCTCTCGCCAGAGAGATAACTATTCTTATTGTAATAGGTATCTTATATGTTTAGAACTGCAAAAACGTGACAAGATTTGTACCAGCTTTTCATATCTTGAGAAAAAGCAGGTACAAGATTTGTACCAGCTATTGCGTTTTACCTACAATGTGATTATTTGATAGTGAAATATATTATCTTTCTTGGCGATTGGAGGTGATTAACATTGCTGAAACAAAAAGTGAATACATACCTGTGCAATTAACAGGGGATGCTGGGAAGTATATTACTATCCCATCTTCTATTATCTTAAACAAGGATATGGATGTTATGCGTGTTGCAGCTTATTCATTTTTTATGTTTCGAAGAGGATTAGACAGTTGTTTATATTTTTCAATCAATGCAATGATACATTGGTTCAATAAAAAGCCCAACAGGAATAAAGGACGTATCAATGATAAATTACTTGGTGTAATTAGTGACTTGAAAGACTTGGGGTATTTAACATATCCAGAAGATGTGTTTACGAAAACAAGTAAAGGTACTGCCCCTATTTGGGAACAATTTGTAGAAGCTTCTTTTGACACAGTTAGTGCTGCACAAGAAAATAATCATAATAGATTTGCTATTATTTATCTTGATGAGATAAAAGCTATTATGAATTATCAGGGTAATCCTAAAGATGTGTATTTAAACAGTTTTTCATTATTGTTGGTATTTGCTTATTTACGAATGTCGATTATGCGAAGGTCTAATCAGTATAGATTAGACGAAGATATTCTGGAAAAGCAGATACAATTTCCTGAAGCTTATAACGATTATTATAAAGATATGGCTGAAGAATTGGGAGTGTCTGTACGCACATTTGGAAAAATTGTAAATTGTCTCAGGGATGAATTACATTTGATTCAGTTTGAGGAAATTGGAAGAACAAAATATATAACTGACGATGGAAAAGTAAAATGGAAAACCAATCATACTATATTTTGTAATTCCTATAAACGAGAGCGTGATTATCTACTCACTGATTCAGAATCATACTGGATTACTGAAATAGCAAATAAAAAACAAAAAATTGGAATCAAAGGAGATTAGAATGTGGATACTTTAGCAAATAAAATTTCTGATAGTTATTATGAATTATCAGAACGAGATTTTTACCCTCCAGAAGATAAACGCACTTTTCGTTCTGGTGTGTTGAATACTGATGGAGATAGTTATGAAGAATTTGCACAAGACTATAATGATATGTGTGAAGAGGAAGAAATGTATGAATTATAATTAACTATTAAGGTTATACGCTTAATGGTAAGAAAGGTGAAATTATGTTAGATACTCAAATCAATATATATAGTGTGGATACAGGTAACTTTTATAGTAATCACGAAGCTCATCTACACTGGTTAAATCACAAATTGCGTTCCGAAAGAAATGCTTTGGTACAAAAATCAAAAGATATAGCCAGTGAACTTTTTAAATACGGAATTGAACAAAGTGATTTGGATACAATGTTAAAATCTGAATATGATTATTCAGGTTGGGGCGAAGATACAGAACATATTCAATCTCTTGGAAATGAATATGTCAACCTTAAAGAATTGATTATCATGAAAAACAGAAAAATCAAGTACAGCAAAGATACTCTTTTGCAACTTCTGGAAAATAAAGTCAATGCAAATATTGTTTCTGATGGAAAGCATCATATTCGTGAATTAAAGGAAAATGATGTTTCTGATAAAAAAATAATTTCTGTGTTTGATTCTTCTTTTACAAGAATGATACACGCACAACCTAATGAATTGTCAGAAGATTTTATGGTTGTTCAGGTATATTATTTTGATATAATCAAGGATTTAATATACTACGGATTTACATATAAGGGAGAAAAGTATATTTACTTTACTTCTTCTGCTGGTCAAATTCGAACAAAGAAAACTGTATTCATTAAAGAATCAACATGGAAAAAATATGAAAAAACAATTATGTGTGGACTAACAATAGATGTCATTAATTCAAAAGGTGGTAATAATCCTAATAAGCATTTGGCATATACCGCATTAACCAACTCTGCTACAGATGCATGGGAAGAATTTGATATTGACAAGACGATTGTTATTGATGATTTTGAGACAAATGTGTTTGGAACATATGACTTGGTAGATGATGCAGACTATTCTATCAAGCGTGTATCAGATTATGTACCAATTACTCATACCGATGGAGCTGGAATGATGTTACCTCATATGGGTAAAAACAGAATGGTTCGCCTACCTTGGGTAAAAGGACTACTTGGAAAATTTGATTATGTTCATTTTATAGAGGTTAATGGTTGTTCTTCTATCATCAAGGATATTTATGGAAAAGAACATGATATTATCGCAGAAGGCATTGAAATCATATTTACAAAATCACAATTCAAGATGTGGAAGTATTATGATTCATGGGAGCAATACAAAGAGTGTTATAAAAAATATCATTGTACTGCTGGATATACTAATCTTGAAGAGGATAGAATAAGAAATGCAAAAATCAATTATCAAATGCTTCAGACATTAACCGATATTACTGATGAGGAGATATTGGAAATTGCAAAACCATCTATCAATAAATTGCAAAATCTTTGTTCTTCTGTTGAGAACATTAAAGATGCATTTGGTATTACCCCTTATAATTTACATAAAAATTCGTTTCAAAAGTCTGTAGAGCTATATCCCGACCTATTGAATGACGAATATGTAAAAACACAACTGAGGAATACTAAAGATAGCATGATAAAACAATATAAGTCTGGAAAATTACAGATTTATGGAAAATATACTTTTTTACTTCCTGATTTTTATGCAGCTTGTCAATATTGGTTTCAGGGAATAAAAGACCCTGAAGGATTATTGGCTGACCAAGAAGTATTTTGTTGGTTATTTAGAAAATCAGATAAGTTGGATTGTTTACGTTCTCCTCATCTTTACAAAGAACACGCAATAAGAAAAAATATTGCGTATTGTAAAAATGAACGTCAAAAACTTATAAGAGAATGGTTTGATACTGATGCCATTTATACCAGTTGCCATGACTTAATTAGTAAAATTCTTCAGTTTGATGTAGATGGAGATAAGTCTCTTGTGGTGTCTGACAGGAAATTTATTGAAGTCGCAGAAAGAAATATGAAAGGGATTGTTCCTTTGTATTACAATATGCGAAAAGCATCCCCCACTCTTCTAACATCTGAGAATATTTATAATGGATTGGTGGCTGCTTTTACAGGTGGTAATATTGGATTGTATAGTAATAATATTTCTAAAATTTGGAACAGTGAAGTATTTATTTCAGGAACACCAGAGGAAAAACAAGAAGCTATTGACCTTGTTAAACTACTTTGTATGGAAAATAACTTCGTCATTGATTATGCGAAAACTTTATATAAACCGCAACGTCCAAAAGATGTTCATGAAAAAATCATTGCTCACACCAAAGAGAATGTTCCTCATTTTTTCAAATATGCAAAGGATAAGGATGAAGTACAGGTTTCAAATATAAATGCAAGTTTTGTAAATAAGCTAAATAGCATTATCCCAAATCCGAGAATTAATTGTAGGTCATTAAAATTAGGAACTATAGATTATAAGTTGCTTATGCACAATCCCGATATTGAATGTCGTGTTGATTTTACTGATAGAGGAAAATTAATAAAGGAAAAGACTGACCCCTTGATTGTAAAATATTGTGAGTTGAGTAGCAAACATCATTTTCAAATCAATCTCAACTATAAAGAAAATCTTTCTCCTGATTTAATGAAACATTCTCAAATAGTACAAGATTTATTATATAAAAATATTTCAAATGAAATAAAAACAGCTTTATCCGAATTTGGATATAGTGAATCAGAAATAGCTGACATACTTGTAAAATATTTATACGGAATTAAGAAAAGTAAACACAAAGTTGCATTATGGTTATGTTATGGAAATATCATTTATGAAAATATAAAAGAAAATGGATGTAAAAATAATCATAAAAGTATTCAGTGTGTTGATTGCGGAGAATGGTTTGATGTGTTGACGAAAAATAATAATACTTGCAGATGTCCAGATTGTTATGAAGAATATAGAAAAAATCGTAAATTAGAGACTCAAAGAGCAAGAAGAAACAAAATGAAGTCGGGTCAAAAAATTTTATAAAAGTCTTACAATTAAGGTTATATGCCAAAATTGAAAATTTTTAAAAGCCCTTAAAACAAGGGCTTTTAAATTTTTTGAAATGTTCATTAGGGGGAAAACAAGCTAATTTGTGTAGTTTTAAAAAATTCCCATGAAATTTAAGTAAGAAGGAGGTTATACCAATGGGTACAGTTAATAAAGAAAAGTTCACAAAAGAACGTCTTATTAAGCGTATTGCGGATGCAGAGCATAAAGATATTGCTCTTGTACGTTCTATATATAACTCTTTAGAAGATACTGTAGTTGAAGCACTTGCTTATGCTACACCTGAGACAGATGTTTCAGTAAAATTATTTGAAGGAATTACTCTTGAAAGTTCTCATGTTCCTGAGAAGGTTAAGAAAAATAACCTTACTGGAAAGAACATTACTGTTGCGGAACATATTAAAGTGAAAGCTAATATTACACGCAATTATCAGGAAAAGATTAATTCTTAATTTGTTATAAGCAGTTAAACTGTTTATATAAAACCACCTGTTGATTCTTGTGGTTACTTCTTACATTCATATTTAACCTTTCTTAATGAGGGTGTACATACACCCGACTTTGGCTCTATGGTATAAAGGCAATTATATCCGACTGTCTCTCGGAAGATTTGGGTTCGATTCCCAATAGAGTCGCTTATTGGAATGTAGTTCAACAAAAGTTGGATGATTTCGTTCCAATTATTCCCTTATAGCTCAGTTGGTAGAGCGTCTGGCTGTTAACCAGAATGTCACAGGTTCAAGTCCTGTTGGGGGAGCTTATAGGAAGTTGGTGTAATGGCAACACAACAGTCTCCAAAACTGCAAGTTTAGGGTTCGAATCCTTAACTTCCTGTTTTATGGGCGAGTGAGCAGAATTGGTATTGCAGCGGTCTGTAAAATCGTGGCTTCGGCATTGTAGGTTCAAGTCCTACCTCTCCCATTTATAGTGAAAGTATTTTAAAAGTAGAATATCCGAATTTATGAATAAGACAACGGAAGGTAGAGGTTCAAATCCTCTCTTTCACTAATTTGCTGGTGTGGTGGAATTGGCAGACACATTGGGTTTAAGCCCCAATTGCATATAGCAGTACGAGTTCAAATCTCGTCACCAGCATTGTGCTTCTCTACATAATGAGAACCTTTATTTTAGAGTGTGTGGTGTAATGGTAGCATACGTGATTTGGGGTCATGGGGAGCAGTTCAAATCTGACACATTCTATTTCTATTGCGGAATAAAGCAGCGGTTAGCTTACCAGTCTCATAAGCTGGGTGTCGTGAGTTCGAATCTCACTTCCGCATTAATAATGGTATAACTTTGCGGAGTTATAGCAGATGAAAACCTACTGCATTAAGGTAGGCAATGACCTTAATTATGGCTTCGTGGTCAAATGGTTAAGACACCACTCTTTCAAGGTGGGATTGATGGGTTCGATTCCCTCCGAAGTCATTATGGTGTATTTAGTTTAATGGTAAAACGCTAGATTGTGATTCTATGGTTGAGGGTTCAATTCCTTCAATACACCTTTTGGAGAGTAAATCTATATGGTATAGAGCCTGTCTGCTAAACAGTGCGTACCGAAAGGTATTTAGTTCGATTCTAATGCTTTCCGTATGGGATTGTAGTTCTAATGGGAGAATAACTGCTTTGCAAGCAGAAGGTTGTGGGTTCAAATCCCACCAGTTCCATTTTGGATGTGTAGCCAAGCGGTATGGCAACTGGCTTTTAACCAGTATATCGAAGGTTCAAGTCCTTTCACATCCACTATTGCTCCTATAGTGATAACGGTAGCACGTTTGACTTGTAATCAATTAGTCACAGTTCGAATCTGTGTAGGAGCTTATGCATTATTGGTCTAAAGGCTATGATTTCTGATTTCCAATCAGACGATATGGGTTCGATTCCCATATAATGCTTGTATCCGTATAGCTCAATGGAATTAGAGCATCGCTCTTCTAAAGCGGTTGTTTTCGGTTCGAATCCGAATACGGATGTTTATGGAAGTGTACTCAAACTGGTGAAGAGGTCTGTCCTGAAAACAGATAGGTCGGTGTGAATCGGCATAGGGGTTCGAATCCCTTCGCTTCCGCTATTAAAATTATGCAATGAAAGGACTGAGAAAATGAATCTAACAGATGAAATATCTAAACTTGGATTAACCTCTGAGCAGTATGAAGAGTGTGTCCAGTTAATTATTGATAAAAAAAACAATATCAATGATATTGATTGGCAAGAAATTTGTAATAAGTATAACTTGCAGATTTCAGCAGATACGCTTCGAAAAGCAAATGGAACAATTTTCGGTGGTGCTTTTGTTGCAGAATATTTCAATCAAAAAGAAGATACATCAGATGATGATGCTATTGCAAAAATGCAAAAGAATTTTAATTCTGAAACATCTATTAATAAAGATGGTACATATTCATCTAACAAGCTTTTGATTATGAATGAGGAAGATTCAAAAGACCCTTCATTCATTTTAAAGGCACATGGTTTTGATACTGCTTGTTGGAAAATTGTTAGTGCAAGAAATAATATTCGCCAAGTAATTAGCAAACAAGATGGTATTGTTACTTTGTATGCAAGTTTTATTACGGTGAAACCTATAGTAGATTTAACTCTGGAGCAGATAGATGCATTTTATAGTGAGTTGGTGAATAAATACACCTCTCCTATTGTTAAGGCTTTAAAACCTTCTCAGAGTGAATTAATGCTAGAAGTACCTATAGAAGATGTGCATTTTGGAAAATTAAGTATGTCTGAAGATGTTGCAGAACCATATAATTATAATTTGGCAAAAGAATGTGTAAATTCTGTTGTTGATAATATTATATCAAATGTTTCAGGAATGAAATTTGAAAAAATTATTTTTCCTGTTGGTTCTGATTTCTTTCATGTAGATAATGTAAATTGTACTACTACTGCTGGCACAAGACAGGATACAGATTTAAGTCCACAATTAATTTTCAAATATGGGTTAGAATGTTTAATTGAAAATATTCTTAAATTATCTCAACTTGCTCCAGTTGAAGTGTTTTGTATAAATGGAAACCATGATTTTCTTTCTTCATATCATGCAATTTGTTCATTACAATGTTTCTTTCATAATAATGAAAATGTAATTGTTAATACAGATACATCACCTAGAAAATATATTGAATATGGAAACAACCTTATTGGATTTACTCATGGCGACAAAGAAAAGAAACGTATTGAAGGATTAATGCAGATTGAAGCTAGAGAAGCTTGGGGTAGAACTAAGTTTCACGAAATACATATGGGGCATTTACATAGTGAACACGTAAGAGAGGTAAATGGAATCATTATCAGAAACTTATCTTCTTTTACAGGAACAGATGCTTGGCATCATAATAGTGGTTATGTTGGTGCGATTAAAAAGTGTCAGTGTTTTATTTGGGATAAAAATAAAGGTCTAAAAAATATTATAATGACAAATTTTGAGTAAGAGCGAATCCTTATATTCGCTCTTATTTTTATAGAAAGGTGGTGTCGTAATGGGTAGACCTTCAAAAGCAATGAGCAAAAAACCTACGGTTACGACACTTCAATGTTGTAATTGTAAAACAGATTATGAAGAAACTGAATTTTATGATTCTAATAGTGTATTTTTTCAGGGTTCTGGAAAAATACCATATTGTAAAAATTGTATAAATGAAATTTATACGCATTATGTTGAGAAATATGCTTCAGAAGGTTGTGATTTCCCAGAGCAGAAAGCCATCAAGCGTTTATGCATGGGATTAAACATTTATTATAGTGATGCTATTTTTGATACTGCAAATAGAAATTCTCAGAATCAGCCTAATCAATCATTGGTTTCTTCCTATTTTCAGTTGGTAAATTTACGACAATATCGAAAAAAGAATTATGACACTACTCTATTTGATTACGAAAAAAGTAATGCGGATGATGATAGTTCGTATAAAAAGACTGGTTCAAGAATCAATAAGAAAACCCGAAGATTTTGGGGAGAAGGATTTCCAGATGAAGATTATGAATTTCTTCAGGAACAATACGATGATTGGACTACTCGGCATGAGTGTAATACAAAAGCTCAAGAAGAGGTTTTTAAACAGATATGTTTTACTCAGCTTGAACTTTTAAAAGCAACTAAAGCAAAACAGGATACCAAGGATTTGACTGAGACATTTAGAAAATTGTTGGATACAGCAAAATTGCAACCAAAACAAAATTCTTCAGATACGATGTCTGATGCTCAAACATTTGGTACTTTAATTGATAAATGGGAAAATACTCGTCCTCTTCCAGAGATAGATGAACAACTACAAGATGTTGATAAAATCGGACTCTATATGGATGTATTTTTTAGAGGGCATCTCTCTAAGATGATGGGAATTAAAAATGCATTTTCCAATTTATATACAAAATTCATCAAAAAATATACGGTTAATAAACCCGAATATGATAGTGATGATAGTTCAGAAGTTATTTTTGATGCAATTTTTGGCAATCATGATTCTGAATAGGGGGTGTTGCTTATATGGCAGAAACATCCCGAAAAAAATCTGAAAAACAGATTATAAAAGAAAAAGCCCAGCGTTTAATGGAAGGAATTGCAATTTGGGCTTCATTTTACAGGTGTAATCCTCAAAGATTTGTAAAGGATTATTTGAATATAAATTTGAAATTATTTCAAAAGATATTGCTTTTTGAAATGATGCGTAACAACTATTTTATGTATGTAGCTGCCAGAGGACAAGGAAAAACGTGGCTTACTGCTCTATTTTGTATAGTCCGATGTATTTTATTCCCTAAGACTAAAATATGTATAGCTTCTGCAACCAGACCACAGGCAAATGAGGTTTTATCTAAAATCACAGACGATTTTATGAAAAACTATGGTTGGGGGTCTGAAAATTTAAAGAACGAAATTTCATACAGTGTTGTTGGTAATAACAAAGCTGTTATTGAGTTTAAGAATGGTTCTTGGATAAAGGTTGTTACTGCTGCTGATAGTGGTCGTGGTAATCGTGCGAATATTCTGATTATTGATGAGTTCCGAATGGTTGATTTGGATACTATTAATACAGTTTTAAAAAGATTCTTAACTGCACCTAGACAGCCAAATTATTTAAACAATCCTAAGTATGCTCATTTGCTTGAGCGAAACAAAGAAATCTATATGAGTTCTGCATGGTATAAAAGTCATTGGAGTTTCGAAAAAGCAAAAGCATATGTAGTTAATACATTGGATGATAAGAAAAAATATTTTATTTGTGGACTACCATACCAAATTTCTATTATGGAAGGTTTGCTCTCAAGAGAACAGATTGAAGATGAAATGTCTGAAAGCGATTTTGATGAGACAAAGTTTTCTATGGAAATGGAATGTTTATGGTATGGAGATACAGATGGTGCTTTCTTTACATTTGATGATATTACCCAACGTAGGAAATTACAAACTGCTATATATCCACCAAGTATAACTGGTAATAGTAGATTGTTAAAAATTCCTGAATTACTTCCAAATGAAAGACGAATATTATCAGTTGACGTTGCGTTAATGGCATCAAAGAAAAACAAAAATGATGCCAGCTCTATTATTATAAATAGTGCTATTCCAACAAGTAATAATAATTATTTGTCAAATATTGTATTCCTTGAAAATCACGAAGGTTTAACAACGGATGAATTAGCATTAATAGTTCGAAGATTATATCATCAATATAAATGTACCGATTTAGTTATTGATACAAATGGTGTTGGTCTTGGTGTATATGATGCTCTTGTTCAAGATATGTTAGACCATGAAACAGGTGAATTATATCCAGCATTATCTTGTTGTAACGACAAGCTCATGGCAGAAAGATGTAAAGTTGAAAATGCTCCAAAAGTTATTTGGTCTATAAAAGCTAATGCCAACTTTAATAATGAAGCTTGTATTTTATTAAGAAGTGGTTTCCAATTGGGAAAAATAAATCTTTTGGTTTCTGAATTTGAATCTGAAGAGATTTTGAAAGATAGAATTAAAGGATTTAATAAAATGCTTCCTTATGAACAGATGCAGTATAAAATGCCTTATGTCCAGACTACTCTTCTTGTGTATGAGTTAATTAATCTGGAGCATGAAATCAAGGGAACAAATATTAAAATCACAGAAAAAAGCGGTATGCGTAAGGATAGATATAGTTCTTTGGCATACAACTATTGGGTTCAATGTCAACTTGAAAGAGAGATGTTGAGGAAACCTAAGAGTGGATTTAATGCCGAAGAATATGCTAGTAAATTACGGAAATTAAATAAAAAGCCTAGAGCTTATTAAAGGAGGTGAGATATGCATGAGTAGAAAACGAAACAGAAATAAGTCTCAAAATTCTCAGAAAAAATATGCTTATGTTCCTGTGTATTCAAAAGCAGACTATGAAAAAGATGAACGTGATTTTTCTAAAAGCGAGAAAAATGGAAAAATAAATTGGAGTGCTTTTCAGCGTTTGATGTTAAGAGATTTGTGTACAAATTCACATATTATAGAAACAGGCTATATTGGTGAAGTAAAATTGGAAGATGCTGAATTGGCTCTAAAATACCCTAAACAGGGTTGGCGAATCTTATTGGCTATTTCTGAAGAACTTATGCATATTTCTCCACATTATTTTCGTTTAAATAGTCTTTATAGTAATATGGCATTATTTTGTTGGTGGATTGATTTATATGATGTCAAAGAAAATGCCAATATCACTACTATAAAAAAACTATATGGAAATTTGGCTGCAAAGCTTGAAACAATGAATCTAAAACATGAATTTGCTAAAATTATGAAGGTAATTCCTTATCAAGATATATATTGTGGTTTACTTGTTGAAAATCAAACTGATTTTTTTATTCAACAAATAAATTATAAAATATGTCGATTATATGAGGTTCAAGATGGATTATATAATTTTATTATTAATCTTTCTGCTATTCAACCTCAGAAGTTGTCAGCTTATCCTGATTACGTTCAAAAGGCTTATCTTGATTTTCAGGATGGAAAGTTGAGTAGCAACTGGTATTACCCACCAGCAGACAGGCAAATTTGTGTAAAATTGAATAGTCAGTGGACATATCCCTACCCTCTTCTTATTGGATTGGTTAGGGATATTTTAGATTTAGATGTTTATAAAAAACTAAAATTGCAATCTGCAAGAACTGATAACTATAAGGCAATTATGGTCAAAGTTCCAATTGATGAAACAACTGTTGACAAACCATTATTAACCCCAGACACTCTTGGAATTTTTGCGGAAATCAACAGAGAAAGTATGAGTGATGATATTGGTTTAATTCATACCCTTGGTTCTGATGGGGAAGCAATTAGTTTTAAAGACTCAAGCAATACCAGAAACAATGTTTCAGATGCTATTGATGAAATATACAATGCATCTGGAGAAACAAAAGAACTATTTAATGGTTCTTCTTCTGGTACAGCGGTTACATTTTCTGTGGAAAATGATTCTGGATTCATTTATGGATTATATCGTCAGTTTGAACGATGGATGAACAGATATATCAAACTGAGAAAATATAATAAGTCAACATTTAAGTTCTATTTTTATCTTTTAGATATAACGATATTTAATCGTGATAATGTATCAAAAAGATATAAAGAAGCTTGTACTCTTGGTGCGAATGTCATTGATAAATGGCTTGCTACTTTAGATATGACTCCTTCAAGAACTTTGGGGGCAAAAATTATTCACCAAGATATTTTTGATTTTTACAATAATTTTATCCCTCTCTCCTCTTCATATAATGGTGGAGAAGCTGGTAGACCTACTAATGAATCTCAAGGGAAAACTTTGGATGTTAGCGGAGAAGTAACTAAAAATCGTGATAGCAATAAAGATAGGTAGGAGGATATATGGCTGATTCAAAAATTAAAAAATCTGTATTATCCTTTCCTGTCATGTTTCAAAAAACTGAGGAAATTGAAAATTCAGATTGTCGATTTACAAAAGTAAAAATTTGGTTAATGCATCTTGGTCAGAATTATAACGGAAGTGTTTTTGAAAAATCAGTTGTTGATGATGCGTTACCTACATTGGGATATATTCCTATTGTAGCATTTATTGAAAACAATCGTTCTGGAGAACAGGACTGTTCTGACCATAGATATATTATTACAAAAGACGAAAAAGGTGTTCGTAGAAAATATCAGGGTGTTGCATATGGTGTAATTACTTCTGGTGCGGATAACAACGCTCATTATGAAGAAAGACTTTGTGATGATGGAGAAACACGAACATTTTTAGTTGTTGATGGATTAATTTGGAATATGTTCGAAGATAGCTCAAACATTATCAATAGAGATTTGATTAAATCACAATCAATGGAATTGTGGGATGATGGTTCATCTGTAGAGGGCTATGAGGACGAAAATGGAATTTTTCATTTTACCAAATTCTCATTCAGAGCTGCTTGTATCTTAGGAAAAGATTATGAGCCAGCAATGATTAATTCAACTGTTGAAGTTCAATTCACTATTAGTGATTTTGTTAAGAATATCCAGAGTGAATTAAACGATAAATTTACAACTTTCACCAAATTGGTGAATGAGAAAAATACTAAAGGAGGTATTGGAACTATGCCAAATACAGACTTCACACAGACTGTTATGGAACAGTTTGCAGATATTTCCACTATGGTTAGTCAGGCTGAGACTATGAAGGATAGATGGGGGGATGAAGTACCTCGCTATTATCTCAGAGATATTCAGGATAACGAAGTAATTGTTGTTGATAGAGCAAACAATTATCAGTTTTATGGCTTCCCATTCACTATGAGTGGTGATAAGGCAACAATTGACTTTACCAAAGGAAATAGAAAGAAAACACAGTATGTCAACTATGAAGAAGGAGAAGTTGCTCCAGAAGGAAGCTTTGATTTTGGAACACATATTTCTGAAATTGAGAATGTTGCATACTCAAAAGTTACAGATGCGGAAGCAAAGGTAACAACTGCTGAGACAGCAAAAGCTGAAGCAGAGACAAATTATAGTCAGGTAAAAGCTGATTATGATGAATTAAAGCCTAAGTATGATGAATTTGTTCGTGCAGAACAGGCTAGAATTGACGATGAAATTGACAAAAAGAAAGATGCGGAATTTGCACGTTATGAAGCAGCTCTTTCTGGAGATACAGAATTTGAATCTCTAAAAACTTTAAAAACAGATATGTCTTTAGAAGATATTGAAGGAAAATGTGCAATCTTATATGCAAGAAAAAATCTTGCACAGACAAATTACACAAAGTCTAACTCACAGGGCTTAACTGTTGGTGTTATGGATGATACAACTGGTGACGAAGGATATGTTTCTACAAAATATGGAAATATCCCTGTAAGTAGACGATAAAATCAAGGAGGTAATTGAATATGGCTATTTATACAGTATTTGAGTCAACAAATATGGGTTCTACTCACTACGCAGAAAGAATTTTTGATGCAATTGCAACAACTGATGTAGAGAATGGTACTTTTGGTTATTTGGATGGACTCGCAGATGGTGAAAGTAATATTTACAAATTTGTAGCTGGTACTAAAGAGGGTGAGCCTGTTGTAGTTGTTGACCAGCCAGCATGGGATGCTGATACTTGTCGTATTACAAATCAGAGAAAGGATAAGTTCATTAATGAAGCTGGTGTTCCATTCAGAGTGCGTGTTGTTAAGAAGAACGATGAGTTTGGTATTACAGCAGAGGGAATTACTGCTGAAACTAGAGAGAAGCTTAAAGAGAAAGCTTTTCTTACAATTGATTCTACTGGTAAGTTAGTAGCTTCTGAAACTACAACTTCTGGTGCAATCATGGAAGCAACTGTAGAGAGAAAGCGTATCACAGGTGGTACTATTGCTACTGCTGCTCATAACTATGGATATTCCAGAACAATTTACGAAGCTAAAGTAAAAACATTAGCTTAATTTTGATGAAGGAGGAATAATAATATGCCTAGAACTAATTTTAGTGCTGAAGAGACAAAAGTATATGACCTTGCTCTTGATTTAGCAAGAGGTGAGTTTGCTCTTCATGTTGATAAAGAAAAGGTTGGTCGTAAAGACCTTGAGGATTATTTAAGAAATAAAATCAACAATGACATTCTGAAAGGTGCATCACTTTATCAGGCTTATAGACGTAACAATATTGTTATGTTTGAAATTGTTGAAGAAATTACAAACGTAACCATCAGTGAGAATGTACTTAGTTCTCCTTTTATTGATGCTTTCGTTGAAATGAAAAACCGTTATCTTGGAGATAGAACAGCATTTTATTCTGAAGGTGGATTACTTTCAGTGGCTTCTTTTGCTGGAAATCACTGGGATACAAATAGACAGGCTGTAGACCTTGGAGAAGAAATTACACTTCCAAAAGAGTGGATTTTTATTCATGTTTACGAAGAGCTTGAGAGATTCTTACTGGGTATTACTACTCTTGAGAAGCTTACAGATAAGATTTATAAATCTATCAATAAATATATTCAGGATAGACTGTATGTACAGTTCCAGAATGTAGCAAATGCAGTTCCTACTGAGTTTTCTAAAAATGGTAACAGTGAGGAAGCAGTTGGTAGTCTTTGTGATTTAGTACAGGCTGCTGGTGGTTATGATTCATTAACTATCGCTGGTACTAAAGGAGCATTAAGAAAGCTTGCTGGTATTATTCCTGATAAAATGTTTGCTGATAGTCAGAAAGAAGCAAAAGCAAATACAGGTTCTATTGGTGATTGGGAAGGTAATAAGTTAATGATTATCCCTCAGACACTTAAATCTGGTACATTTGAGCTTGCTCTTGATGATAGTAAACTGTTTATTATGGGTGGAGATGTTAAACCTATTAAATTAGAGTTTATCGGTGATACTCGTACTGATATGGATACCACAGGAAAGAAATATAACGATATGACCGTTGATATTCAGTTACAGACCCTTATGGGTATTGGTCTGATGCTTCCTCAGTATTTTGGAGTATTTACATTTGCTTAAAAGCTATTAAGGTTATACGCTATATGTAAGAAGAAAGGAGATTTAGTATGCCAAGAACTAAAGTTGCAACTAAGTCTACTGTTGAGTCAGATGCTACAAAGGTGGCATCTGACAATTCTTCAGTAGATGAAGTTAAAACAACCACAAAAGAAACAAAAAAGGTAGAACCTTTACGTGATTCAGATGAAATTGAAGTTGTGTCTCTTATTTCAAATGTTTCATATAAAGATAATCGTACAAATGATATGTACGAATGGGATGAAGTTGGTCATTCAGAATTAATGACTGTTGAAACAATCAAAAATATGTGGAGAAATCATAAAGGTTATTTCAGAAATCTTTGGTTAAAACCAATGGATGATAGAATTATTAATCAGTTTGGTTTAACAAGAACTTACGAAAAATATGAGTATTTGATGGATGAATCCAATTACACCAGAGACAAAATTGATGAAATAATTGCTTCTATTGATGCTACTCCTAATGGACTTAAATTTGCAATCTGTAATAAGATTAAAGATTTGGTTATCAACGGAGATGTTTCTGATGTGTCTGTAATTAAAGCAATTGAAAAGCATCTGGATATTGACCTGATTTCTTTTATTTAAGTGAGAAAAGGGGTGAATAATCATGCCTACTCCATATGAAAAAATATATGAGAATCTTTTACCTAAGTTCAAGAGTTATGAAATCCCTCTTATGACCGAAGAAGAGGTTAAGGAATATTTGCATGATTATTTTATTCCAGCGATTTCAAGATTTCATATTTGTCGGAAAGATTTAAACGATAGAGATGATACTAAAGAGCAATTTAATTCAGAATTATCTGACACAGAAATTGAGATTCTTAGTAATTATGTACTCTTGGAATATATTGATTCTACTTATGTTCGTACCCCAACTTTGTTAAAAGTCAATTTAAGCTCAAGTGATTTCAACGCTTTCTCACCAGCAAATATGTTGGATAAATTGATGGCAATGCACAAAACTTATTTGGCTGAAAACGAAACACTACTCTCTCGCTATGCTTGGATGAGTGCAAAAGAAAATGGTGTTTCGTTTGGTGGATATAAGAAGGATAAATTAAAACCATAATAAATTTGAAAGGTGGTGGCATCGTTGAAATGTTTGGATAGATTTGTAGCCAAAATGGAACGTGATGGCGGTTCATTAAGGAACGAAAATATCAACAATAGCAAACAGTTATTGGAAGCTACATTTGCTGATGATGCTGCTTGTGCTGTTGGAATTTATTTTTGGGAATTAGGACTAAAATCTTACGAAGAAAAAGAACAGATAAAGGTAAGATTTTATGATAGGAAATTTTCTAATGCTAATGGTATTACAATGAAGTTTCAGACTTTGATTGATACTCCTGTAATTGTTGGAGATATTGTTTATGATTCTGTATCTGATGAATATTGGATATGCACAGAGTCTTTTAATATTGACACAATTCATTGGCAAGGAAGATTTACATTTTGTAATTGGATTTTAAGGTGGCAAAATAAATCTGGGGATATTTTGGAATATCCATGTACAGATATAAACGCTACACAGTATAACTCTGGTGAACAATCAAATAAACAGTTTACGGTTGGTTCTTCTCAGCATATGTTGACATTACCTTGTGATGAAAACACAGTTAGATTAAGTAGTCCTCAGAGATTCTTTTTGGATAAGAATAAAGAAAGTCCTACTTCGTTTATTATTACACAGAACGATTCAACCAGTTATAACTATGGTAAAAAGGGATTAGTAAAATTAACTGTTATGGAATATGCCAGCAATTTAAAAACTGATAGGATTGATTTAGGAATTTGTGATTATATTGACAAGTCAGATATAAAATCAGACAATGCCGATAATTCATTTGTATCCAAGTCTGTTATTGAGTATAACACTATCGTTATTAAATCTGGTGGTGATGCACAAAGCTTTATAGGTAAATTCTATGATGATAAAGGAAATGAAGTTACAGATGTTTCTTGTAAGTGGGAAATTATTTGTGATTTTAACAATGCTTTGGAGGTAAGTAAATCTGGTAATCAGATTACTATTGGTATTGATAATGACCAATATGTTGATGAAGATGTTAAGTTGGTTCTATCTGATAAAGATGGAAACTACTCTTCTACTCTGATTATTAGGATTGAATCGTTGTTGTAATGGCAAATAGTTCGATTATTAAAAAAGCTAAGAATAAAATTATCAAGGAATTTATTAAAGATAAAGCAATTGTACAGGCTATTAATAGTTCAGAAATTACTTCTCCCGAAAAGCTTAAAGGAACACATATATTTGATTATCACCAAAATCCAAATACAATTAATACTGTTCAAACATTTATCACTGTTCAAGTACATATTCCACAATCTTATACTGAAAAAGTCTATATATATCCTATTATTGAAATTTGGATTATTTCACATGAAAAACATATGATTGTTGATAACATTCCTAAAATTACTGAAAACAGAAATGATTATTTGTCAGAGCTGATTGATGCGAAGTTAAATGGTCGTAATGATTTTGGTATTGGAGAATTACAATTAGCTTCTAATGTGGAAGGTTCGTTCCAACAGGACTATGTATATAGAAAAATGGTATTCACAACTAAAGATGTGAATGATTCTTTGTGTGACAAAGATGATTGAGAGGTGTGAATATGGTTGAATTTGATGAATTAAAAATATATCGTGGGAGCGATATTCAAATTACTCCCAAAATAATTGTGACTCAACCTACACTTGACCAAATTGAAAAATTTGGTGAAAGACGATATTTCAGTGCGGTACATACACTTGTCAGTGTTGGTGCTGATATGAAATGGCAGTTGTGGGATATGGGGAAAGATTATACTAAAATTAATGATTATGATTTGTTTACTACTCTGCTTTGGCAAATGGTAGCAAGTAAAAAAACTGTATATAAAGAACTGACTGAACATCCTGAAAAATATCAGAATGAACTTTCTTCTATTTCAGAAGAAGATTTGCAAGAAATGTTGATTAATCCTTTAGAATTGGTTTTAAAGGATGTTGATTTAGCAAATTTTTCATTGTGTAAATTAAAGGATAGTGAAGAAAGAATTTTATATGATAGTAATAATGACATCACAATTGACAGATGTATTTATTCTCAAATTGTTGATGTTGTTCGAAAAATTCATGGATTCAAAAGAAATAATCAAAAGCCAGCAAATGAACGTACGAAAATGGATTTGATTGAAGATGCAAGAGATGAAGCTTTTGCAGCTATGCAAAGACCTTATAAAAGTGTTTTAAAACCTTTAGTATCTTCTTTGACTGTCAAGTGCAATCAATGTGGTGATGATAGAATTTGGAACATGAAGATAAATATGTTTTTTGACAACATAAAAAGAGTTAATAAAATTCAGGATGCGGAGCTACTTTTGCAAGGTGCGTATTCTGGATTTTCCAGTCTAAAAGGAATCGACAAGTCTCGATTAGATTGGACTGGAGATATTTGAACCTAAGTAGGTTCTATTTTTTTTTGCAAAAATTTAGTAAATGGAGGAAAACAATATGGCTGAATTTAATAAAAATGAGCTGATTCTTGACAGAGTTCGTTCTTTAGTTGCACATGATATTTCAACTGGAGAATTGCTTTTTAGATTAACTTCTCTTGAAGAGCCTTCTCTTCAGTGTACTGCTGAAGGAGAAGAGGTTACTGATGCTATTGGTGCAGTAATCACAACTTTGTATCGTGCAAAGAAAGCTACTTTTTCTGCTACAAATTCTCTGATTTCTCTTGACCTTGCTGCTGCTCAGTATGGTGCTGCAAAGAAAGTTGCTTCATCAACTTCTAAGATTGTTGACTGGACTTATGAGATTCTTACAGTGTCAGAAGGAAAGGTTACTTTAAAACATGAACCTATCAAAGACAATGAGACTTCAACATTAAAATATATTTATAGTGTTGTAGGTGGAGAAATTGGAACAGCATATACTGCTGCTGCTACAGCACCAACAAAAGATGATGATGTCACATTTAGCATTAGTGGTAGTGAAATTACACTTCCACCTAGCTTAAACGGAAGTAAGGTATATGTAGAGTATCAGTATGAAACAGAAAAGGCAATTGAAATTGTCAATAAAGCTTCTGAGTTCCCGAAAGCTTGTAGTCTTGTTATTTATGCTTACTTTAGAGATAAGTGTGATGAAAATACTGTATATTCTGGAAAGATTATTTGTCCAAGAGCAAAACTTAATCCAGAACAGGTTGAACTTGCTCTTACCTCAACAGGTAAACACGCATTTGAGTTTACTATGATGAAAGATTACTGTTCAGATGAAGGTGAAGATAAGCTCTTTACAATCATTGTTGCACAGGACTAATTTTTCATAAAAGATAGGGTGTAGTGACTTTTGCTCCTATGCCCTATTTTAGCTGGAGGTAATTGTAATGGCAGAAAATATTAATGCAAATTGTATGATATGCGGAAAGGGTTATCATATGTGTCTTTCTTGCAAAGATATGGTGAGATTAAGACCTTGGCAACTTCATACAGATACATCTGAGCATTACAAAATCTACCAGATTTTGCATGGACATACTACAGGTGTATATAGTGATAAAGAAGCAAAAGAAAAACTACAGTTAGTTGATTTATCTGATGTTGATACCTTTAGACCAGAGGTGAAGGCTGCAATCCATAAAATTATGGATTATGTTGAACAATCTATTTTAGAAGAAAATACGGTTGACGAAGAAAAGCCTAAAAAAGCAGTTCGAAAGAAAAAGTCTGCTAACGTAGTGGAAACAGAAAAAGATACTGTTCCCACTTTAAATGATTAAGTGTGAATAGTGTTTAGTTGAAAAATAATAAAAGGAAAATATTATTCACATTTTGTGTTTTAGTGTTTTCCTTTTTTTTTACGGAAAGGTGAATATATGAAATCAAAAAGTGCTATTACTGGAAAGTATTATGAAGATGAAAACCATGTTTTCTTCAGAAATACTTTACAATCGGCATTTTACTGTTTTCATGGGGCTACTTTAGTTGATATTTTTGTAGATGATAAAATGCATTTTGTTTTTGTATTCACTAAAGCAGACCATGAACGATTAAAACTTTTGTGGAAAAATAGCCAGATTCAGAAAGAAGATAATGAACGAAGGTAAAAAATTTGAGTTAGCTTTTAAAAATTCTGTTCCTGAAAATGTATATTACTTTAGGATACCAGACCCAGCAGAAAGCTTCTCTTCTATTAAAACTGGATTGAGATTCACAATACAAAATCCTTGTGATATTTTTCTTTATAATCCAGATACCAAAACTATGTATGCATTGGAATTAAAAAGCACACAGAATACTTCTATCTCTTATTGGAGAGAAGATTTTGAGGATAAAAGTAAAAAGCAAACTTTTATGATTAGAAAAAATCAGATTCAAGGATTGCAAAAAATCAATCGTTTTTCGATAGTGTCTGGATTTATATATAATTTCAGATATACCAATCATACATATTTTCAGTCTATTTCAGATTTTCTCGAAATGACAAAAGATTCCACAAAAAAAAGTTTTAATGAAGCCGATGTATTTAAAAATAAAGGGGTCAGAATTGACCAACAATTGATGAGAAGTAACTATAAATATGATGTAGAGAAATTTATGTCAGAGATTCATATGTAGGAGGTAATTCTATGATTACAAAGAATGTTAAAACAGGTGCATACACTTATAAAAACAAAAGTATTCCTTTTAATTTTTACACCGAACTTCGTGCGGTAGATAAGATTAAATTTATCAATGCAGTTTGTGATACTTTGATTGATACAAATTATTATTCAGTTATTCGTGATTTGGTATTTGATTTTCAGATTGTTAATGTCTTTACAGATGTTGTTGTTCCTGAGCTTCAGGATTCACCAAGTCCAATTAGTATTATTGAGGAATTTCTGGATGATACAAATATTGTAGAAATTGTCAAAGCAAATGTTGATAAAAAGCTAATTGCTGAATTAGAGAAGGCAGTTGATGAAAATATTGAGTATCGTACAGGTATTCACAAGAATACTCTGGAAGATGCTTTAACATCATTACTTCATACAGTAGAACAGAAAATTAACGATGTTGATACTGAAGGTATGATGGAAATGGCAATGAAATTAAATAGTATTTCTGATGAGCTTACTCCTGAGAGAATATTACAGGCTTATTCAGAAACAGATATGTTTAAGAATAGAATTTATGAAAAAGAACAGGAAAGACAGAATCATGATGCAGCAATTAAAAAAGCTGCCACAAAATAAGGAGTGATTAAATGACTTTTGATTCAGTTGACGCACTTAAAAGTTACATTTTATCACGTTTACAACCAGCGGTTCAAAAAGCACAGGAACAAGTTTATCAGGTTATTGATAGATTTGTTAAAGAATACTATGCTGAATTTTCACCAGAGGTTTACGAAAGAACTTATCAATTGTACAGGTCTTTAGTCAAATCAGATATTAAATCAACTGGGAATGGTTATGAAGCTTATGTTTATTTTGATATTGATGCTTTAGATTATGCCATGAAAACTATTGGTGGCACTACTGTTCCAAATAAGGGATGGTCAGAAGAAAAAACTCTTACTGCTGCTGCTCATGGTTCTCATGGAGGATATATTGGAGGAACTGCTATCTGGGATGAACCGATTGGTATTCTTAGTACAGAAGCGTACAACATTTTAAAACGTATGCTCATAGAATCTGGTATTCCTTTATCGTAAATTCTATAGAAGGGAGATGATAAAATGGCAAGAAGAAAAGGTCGTGAAACATTCAGAAAAGTAATTACTTCTCCTGAATTGATTGCACAGATAAATCCTAAAAATCAACAGTTGGTTGATAGATTTTTAAAGAACTTTGCCACCAAGCGTTCTCCTAATTCTGTAATTAGTTATCGTTCTAATCTAAATATCTTTATGTGTTGGAATATTCTTTGGAATGACAATACATTTTTTGTAGAATTAAAAAAATATGAACTTATGGATTTCTTTGATTTTTGTGTTACTGAGTTAAAATGGGGTTCTAATCGTTATGCTCAAATGCACAGTTGTTTATCGAGTTTTAGTACGTGGATTGAAAATATTTATGATGAAAAATATCCTGAATTTAGAAATCTGCTTCCTAAAATTGAAAAGTTACCAAAAGAAACTGTTCGAAAGAAATCTGTATTTAAAAAAGAAGAATTGGACAAGCTTATGGATTGGCTTGGTGAACAAGGTAAAGTCAACGAACAATGTTTGTTGGCTTTAATTATGTCCTCTGGTTCAAGAGCAAGTGAATTATTGAGATTTACCACAGATATGATTGACGAAAATCATACTGCTTTTGAAGGATTGTTTTTAGAAACAACTGAGGATATTCGTGTAAAAGGTCGTGGTGTAAACGGAAAGTATATTCCACGATATTTGATTAAGGATATTTTTCTTCCTTATTATAAACAATGGCTTCCAGTTAGAGAACAAATTATGAAGGAAACTGGAAAAGACCATAATTTTATATTTATTCGTCCTGACGGAGAACCAGCATTGATTTCAACTATTCGTAGTTGGATGGAAAAATGGGATGATGTTCTTGATAAACATTGGTATCCTCATGCTGGTAGACATTTCTGGACTACATATCTTCTGAGTATTGGTCTTGAAAAAGAACTTATTCAGGAATTACAGAAGTGGTCAAGTGATGCTTTGGTTGACATTTATAATGATGCAACTGCCAAAGATAGAAAATGGAAAAATCTTGATAAGTTGAAAGCAGCTTTAGAAGAAGAATCTTTTAAAGCTGAACTTGATGAGATTGAAAATGGCGATATGGAGTAAATCCATATCGCTTTTTATTTTGAACATTATCGCACCTTTGGTGGTGCGTTTTTTAATGCACCAGAAAGGAGTGATTACATAGATGGCTGAAGAATTTAAAGTCTTACTTGGTGCTGAACTCAAGTCTGGAGAACTTGATGCCATAAAAAGCCAAATAAATAATTTACAGACAAATCCTATTAAATTAAAGATTGATACACAAAATGTACAATCTCAGATTAATGGTATAAAAAAGCAGATTCAAAGTTTGAGTAATATCAAAATCACTTTAAATGGTGGTTCGGGCGGTAATGCTGGAGGTATTCAAAGAACTGTTGCTGAAGTGAATAGAGCTTACAGTGATTTAATGAATTTGCAAAAAAGAATTAGTTCTATCCGTATTCAAATGGGTGGGTTAGATGGAACAAAAAATACTCGTCAGATTACAGAATTAAGTGGTCAATTAAATCGTTTGATGGCAGATTATAATAATTTATATCAAACATTTAATAGAAGCTTTTCTACTGACCAACTTGATAATTTGAATCGGGCTTTTGAAACAACCAATAATAAGATTACTGCTTTAGATGCAAAAATGGCAGATACTTCTGCTATTAAATCGCAAGAAGCTGCTTATAAAGAGTTGCTTGCAGTTTCAAAGCAAATCAGCAATATAGAACTAAAAATTGGTGGATTGAAAAGTATTGGAGGACATAGTAATGAAATTGCCGAATTGGAAAGTCAATTACAGCTTCTTCAATCAACTTATCAGAATTTAGCCACTTCTTTTCAAGGTCAGTTATCTCCTACCCAATTAACTAATCTTGGAAATATTATAAATGATACCAGAAATAAACTTGCTCAGTTAGATGCAAAAGTAGCTGATACAAAAGCAAAATTGGCTAGTGATATTCAGGTAAAAGTAAACACTGGTTCTTTTGATAAACAGTTGACTACGCTTGAAACTAATTTTAACAAGTTAAGTACATCTGGAAAAAGTGTTATTACAGATATAGATGCAGTAAGACAGGCTTTGAGTAATATGAAATCTGCTGTAGCCAGTGGGGATATGCAAGGTTTAATAACTTCATATCAACAATATCAAACTGCATTAAAATCTACTACTAACCAAGTGGATATTATGATTCAGAAAGAAAGAGAATTGGCAAATTCTGAGAAATTAGCATCTGCTAAGACTGCTCTTTCTTCACAAATGGATGTTTGGTTAAGAGAAAACTCTGCTGCTGCTAGTCAATTTGGTACTCAAATTGACCAATTGAAAGTACGGTTACAATCTTGTGATGCTACATCTTTTGGTAGTATTAAAGCTGAATTTCAAGAAATAACTAGACAAGCTGAATTGGCTGGAAAAGCTACATTAACATTTGGTGATAGATTAAAAAATCAGTTATCTAAATTAGGAACGTATTTCTCTGCAACAATGATGATTACACAGACAATCCGAGGATTACGTTCTATGTATGATAATGTTGTAGATGTCGATACCGCTATGACTGGTTTATATCGTGTTACTGATTTAAGTGCAAATCAATATAGTGCTTTATATGACCAGATGATTTCATCTGCAAAAGAATACGGTGCGACATTATCAGATATTATTACTTCTACTGCCGATTGGGTAAGACTTGGTTTTAATGCTGGTGATGCGGAAAGACTTTCTGAAATTACAGCTATGTATCAACACGTTACCGATTTGGATAATGGTACTGCTGTAGAAAATTTGGTTACTGCATATAAAGGTTATCAAGAACAATTGCTTAATTTGTATGATGGTGATTCTACAAAGGCTATTGAATATGTGGCAGATATTTTTGATAAGCTTGGTAATGAGTATGCTGTTACTGCTGCTGATGTTGGTAGTGCATTAACCAAATGTGCTTCTGCTATGGAAGTTGCTGGAAACTCTATTCAGGAAACTTCTGCTATGGCAACAGGTATTACTGAAGTAACGCAAAATGCAGACAAAGCTGGTAGTGCATTAAAAATCTTATCCATGAGATTAAGAGGTACAGAAGCAAAAGACCTTGAAGAATTAGGCGAAGATACTGATGGTTTGATTTCAAACACAGGTAAACTTCGTGATACTATTCAAGATTTATCAAATGTAGATATTATGACTGATAATGGTGATTTTAAATCTACATATGAAATCATGGATGGTATTTATGAAGAATGGAAAGAAATGCGTGATACAGACAAGGCTTCTTTGCTTGAAACTATTGCTGGTAAAAATAGAGCTTCTGAAGTTGCTGCCTTGTTAAATAACTGGGAACAGGTACGTTCTGCTATGCAAGCTGCCACAGATGCAGAAGGAACTGCTTCTGCTGAGAACGAAAAGTATATGCAGAGTTTACAAGGACATCTGGATACTTTAACTGCTGCTTGGCAAGCGTTATCAAATAGTTTCTTATCATCCGATTTTCTGTCTGGGGCTTTGGAAGGATTAACTTCTTTTCTGAGTGGACTTGATGCGGTTATCAATAAAGTTGGAGTATTACCTACATTAATTGGTGGGATTACTGCTGCTCTTTCTGTAAAAAATGTTGGTATCTTTAAGACAATTGAAGATGAAGCTTCTGCTTCTGGATTACGTATTACTAATATTTTCTCACAGGTTTTTGCTGCATTAAAAACTAATTCTACATTTTCTTTTGGAACAGAGTTTAATGCTCAGTTACAAAATGATATTGCTTGTATTAATAATTTTAAAGCTGCGGTTGCAAGTGGAACTCCACCTGTAGAAGCTTTAAAGAATTGCCTTTTAACCGCAAGTCAATCTGCGGTTGAATATGCTACAAGTATGGAAGCAAGTTCGTTGTCAACAGATGAATTTGCTACAAAGCAGAAAATGGCTGCGGTAACTGCAAAAGCACAGTCTAAATCGTTGGTTACTGCGAAAGCTTTAATCAATGATTATAATAATCAGTGTAGAAATTCTGGTTTAGCTCAAACTGATTTCTTAAAAGCAGTTGGTCAGTCAAATTCTGGTTTGGCAAAATATCTTTCTGGTTTGAATGGTGCGAAGGGTTCTCTTGCTGGTTATGTAACATCATTAGTTGGTGCAAAGGCAGCTTCTATCGCTTTACAGGCAGCAACGATGGCATTAAATGTGGCTATTACAATGGGAATTTCTATGGCTATTTCTGGACTTATTTCAATGATAAGTAAATGGGTTAATGCAGAAAAAGAAGCCAGAGATGCTGCTCTTGAAACAGGAAATGCTGCAAAAGATTCTGCTTCGGATATAATTGAACTTTATAATGCTTATTCTACTGCCAATGCAGCATATGAATCTAATAGTGGTTCTAAACAAAATTTGGAATCTGCTACAGATTCATTACTTTCTGCTTTGGGTGTTGAAGAATCTCAGATACAGAAACTTAAAGAAGAATATGGTGGACTTGATGAAGCAATTAATCAGGTAACTATGGATTCTTTGAAAGATAAATTATCTGAACTTACTTCTGGTTATCAGGCATCTATTGATAAATTACTTGACACAACTAAAGATGGTTGGTTTTCATCTTTTAGTATGTTGGATTTTTATGATGGCGATAATACTAAGAAATTTGCTTCTGTTTTAGAAAAAGCTGGACTTATTGATAGTGGTTCTTACGGTTCAAAAGGCGGTTCAATTTATTTAGGAGACAATTCTTCAATAGAAGGTGTTATTGAAATGTATCAAAAGCTTATTGATATGAGAGAAGCTTTTGAAAATGCAATAGCAAATGGAGAAATTGATAGACCAGAATTAGTTCAATCTGATTTGTATAAATCTATTAATGATAAAATTAATTCATTTGAAAATGAATATAAAGATACATTAGATTACATTAATAAAATTAATGATGTTGCAGCACAGTTACAATATATGGATATTGTTAAGACAGATGGTATTCCACAATCAAAGGAACAGTTTGATGTTTTAAAGCAATCTATGATTGATACTGCTGCGGAGAATAAAAATTTTGTTGGTTCTCAAGAGCAAATAAATGATGCAATAACTAATACCCTTTCAGATATTCCAGAGCTTTCTCAATTCTATGACGATATGGGAAATAGTACGGAAGAAGCTGTGAAGGCTACAAAAGAGCAGTTAGATAATCTTAAAAGTACATTTCAGAATAATGATATATCTGATTGGTTTGATTCATTGTCAGATGATGATAAACAATTAATATATGAAATAAGTGTAAAATCTGACGATACAACTTTATGGACATTATCTAAATGGAAACAAGAACTTTCAGATATGTCTGCTGCTGGAAAAACATCCGAAGAGTCATTACAATCATTTTACGATGTAATGAATAATACTGAAGATGGTAATTTTTCAGATAAAGTAAATGACTATTTGGATAAAGTTCAATCTCTAAAGGATGCCCTGACTAAAATAGATACAGGTGAACTTACTGATACGGAAAAGGTGAGTCTTGCTTTAGATTTTCCTGAATTGGCTGGACATACAGGTGATATAGATTCATTGAGAGCTGCTATTGCTTCATTGATTGATACTTCTAATCAGGGTATAAATGAGGAAATTGATAGTCAGATAAAGGCTCTTGGTGGTGATGGTACTGCTGCTGCCAGTGCATTAGAAAGTCTCAGAGAGATGTTAAATGCAATTGGTAATACAAGCGGTTGGAATTTTGATATAGATGCTGAAATTGAAAAATTCAATAATTTATACGATGCTATGAAAGAATCTGTTTCTGGAACAGGTTTGAGTACAGAAGGTATTAAAAATGTTGAAGCAATGTTTTCTGGTTTAAAAGGGTATGACCCTTCTGTATTGTTTGAGCGTACAGAGCATGGTATTCATTTGAATACTACTGCCCTTCGTGCTTTGCAGTCACAGTATGAGTCTACTACTAAATTAGGAATACAGGAAAGATTACAGGATTTAAAACAAGAATATAATGACAGTGCAAAAGCTGTTGAGGGTCTTACAAAGGGTACAGAAGCTTATAATAAAGCTTTGTCTGATAAGGGATTAAGAAGTACAGATGATATTCTTGCTGACATTGAGAATGTTCAGACACTTGCAGCACAATACGAAGGATTAACTTCTGCTTATAATAAATGGGTTATGGCTCAGTCTGCTGGTGAAGAGGGTGATATGTATGATAATATCACTGGTTCTTTGGAAGATATTAAAAAGCTGTATGATGATGGTCTTGTAGGTACAAATGCATTTAGAAGTGCTGTACAGATGATGACTAACGAAGATTTATCAACTGCCAATATTGATAAACTTATTTCTGTATATGAATCTGGTTATCCTACTATGCAGAGATATTTCCAAGATAGCTCCGATGGATGTATCAATTTCTTAAAGGATGTTGAGAGTTTAAATTCTGAATGGGCACATATGAACTCAGATGGTTCATGGGATATTAATTTTGGTATTGGTAATGATGAAGAAATAGCAAAAGCAATATCTGATATGACAGGATTGCAAATGTCAACAGAAGAAGTTCAAATTCTGATGAGAAAACTTTCTGATTATGGTTTTGATATTAAGCTTGATTCCGCATATACATCTGTAGATGAGTTGAAATCCAAAATCGAAGAAACAGAAGGTAAATTAAAAGAGTTAGGACAAGAACCTGTTGATATTGATGTCAATGCTACTGATGCAGAAGCAGAACTTGAAAAGGCAAAAGGAAAAATTCAGGAAATCAACGACAGCGATGCCAGTGTGGAGGTAAAAACTGCTCAGTTGGATGATGCCTATGCAAAAATTGATGTTTTGGTAGCAAAGGTCAATCAACCAGCATTTATGACAATTGATGCATCTCAAGTAGATTCTGAATTACAAGGTTCTCTTGGTACATTACAGGAATATCAAAATGCTGTAAATAATCTTAATGCTTTACAAATCAAAGGTGCTGATACATCTGAAATTGAAGCTGCTAAAGGTAAGGTTGATGAGCTTGCTGGTAAAATTAAAGATTTGCCAGCAGAAACAAAAACAAAAATTGGTCTTGAAGCAGATGATAGTGTTGAGGATATAAAATCAAAAATATCTAGTGGAGATGTAAAAATCCCTGTATCTGCTGATACTTCTCAGGCAGAGACAGAAATTTCATCTATTGATGGACAGGATGTAAAAGTAAATGTTACAACTTCTGGAAACGAAGCTATTGATAATTTGAAATCAGCTATTGATGGTATCAAAGATAAGAATGTGACTATTACTGCTACTGCTGTCGGAAAAGATTCTATCGAAGGTTTAAAAACAGCAACAACAAATTTAACAAATAAAAATGTAACTGCCACCGCTACTCCTGTCGGCAAAGATGGTGTAGATGCACTGAAAAAATCTATAGACAGTTTATATAATAGAACTGTTACTTCTACTGCAAAAGTAGTTGGCACAAATTTAGTTGTAGCATTAAAAACTGCGATTGACAATTTATATAACAAAACGGTTTCTGTTGGTGCAAATGTTTTTGGTACTGCTGCGGTTCGTTCATTAAAGTCTGCTATTGATTCATTATATAGCAAAACTGTTACCGCTACTACTGTCACAAAAAAGGTGGCTGGTGTAGATGGAACAGCTCATGCAAATGGTACTGCTTTTGCTCAAGGTGACTGGGGTACAAAAGAAAATGGTGTTGCTTTAGGTGGTGAACTTGGTCAGGAATTAGTTGTAAGAAATGGTAAATTCTTTACAATTGGTGATAAATCTGCTGAGTTTTTTAAATATCAAAAAGGTGACATTATTTTTAATGCAGCCCAAACAAAAGAAATTTTCGAAAAAGGAAAAATAACTCATGGTACTGGTAGAGGAAAAGCTTTAGCTGAAGGTACTGCTTTCTCAAGTGGTTCTGGTAGATTTACCAGTGGTGGAAAGACTAAACATACTACATCTGGTGGTGGTGGTAGAGGTAGTTCCAAATCTGGCGGTGGTTCTTCGGGTGGAAAATCAAGTAGTTCATCTTCTTCATCTTCAAAAGATGATAAAGAAACATTTGATTGGATTGAGATTGCTATTGATAGATTGGAACGTGCTATTTCACGTTTAGATTTAAAGGCAAGTAGCGTATATAAATCTTGGGGTACTCGTAATTCTGCATTGAAAAGTCAGATTTCTGAAATTGGTAATGAAATAGATTTGCAGTCAAAAGGTTACAATAGATATATTCAACAGGCAAAATCTGTTGGATTATCTGCGGATTGGGCTAAAAAAGTACGTGAAGGCAAAGTTGATATTAATACTATTTCAGATAAAAACTTACAAGATAAAATTAAGGAATATCAAGAATGGTATGAAAAGGCTTTGGATTGTAAAGATGCCATTGAGGAATTAAAAGAGACACAAGCAGAATTATACAAAACTGCTTTTGACAATGTAGCAACCAAATACGAAGGCATACTTGGTGTTATTGACCATGAAAAGAGTATGTTGGATGAGTATATAAGTCAATCAGAAGCAAAAGGATATATTACAAGTGCTAATTATTATAAAGCACAGATTAATGCGGAAAAGAAAAATATCAAAGAACTTCAAAATGAAAAAGCCAACTTACTTACTGCCCTTCAGAATGGTGTGAATAGTGGAACTATTAAACAGGGTTCTGAAGCATGGTATGAAATGGTAAATCAAATTGACGAAGTTACTTTATCTATTGAACAGGCAAATACAACTGTTCTTGAATTGAATAAATCTATCAGAGAAGTTGATTGGCAAGTATTTGACCTTCTTCAAGAACGTATTTCTTATATCACAACCGAAGCAGATTTCTTAATCAATTTGATGGAGAATGATAAACTTTATGATGATAAAGGACAATTGACGAATGAAGGAAAATCAACTATGGGTCTACATGGTGTAAATTACAATGTGTATATGGCTCAAGCTGATAAGTATGCTCAAGAAATAGCGAAAATAGATAAAGACCTTGCAAAAGACCCATATAATCAAGACCTCGCTCAACGTAGACAGGAGCTTCTTGAATTGCAACAGGAAATGATTCTTGCTGCTGAAGATGAAAAAGAAGCTATCCGAGATATGGTAAAAGAAGGTATTGAATTAGAATTAGATGCCTTACAGGAATTGATTGATAAATATACAGATGCTTTGGATAGACAAAAAGATTTGTATGATTATCAGAAAAAGGTTGCAGAACAAACAAAAGAAATAGCTTCTATTGAGAAACAAATGTCTGCTTATGAAGGTGATGATTCTGAGGAAACAAAAGCCAAAATTCAGAAATTAAAAGTTTCTCTTGAGGATGCCAAGAGTGATTTGGAAGATACTCAGTATGATAAATATATTTCTGACCAGAAACAATTATTGGATGATTTATATAATGAATATGAGACTATTCTTAATCAAAGATTGGGTAATCTGGATGCGTTAATCACAGATATGATAGGACAAATTAATACTAATGCTGGTACAATTAGTACCACTTTGTCTGAGAAAGCTGATTCTGTTGGTTATACCCTGTCGGAGTCTATGACTACCATTTGGGATACAAATTCTACTAAAATAACAAATGTGTTGACAACTTATGGTCAAAATATTCAAAATGGTATTTCATCTGCTGCAACCACTGTTAATAGTGCGATTGGAATGATAAATACCAATTTGGCTACTATGATTGGACAATTGAATACACTTGCTAATACTAAAGCTCAATCAGCAGCTTCTTCATCTGCTGCAAATTCACCACAATCTAAACCATCTACTACTCCTTCTAAACCATCTACTCCTTCTAAGCCATCCACTCCTAAAACTGGTTCTGGAAATGGTAAAGCTGAAGTTGGTGATAAGGTTAAGTACAATAGTGGTATCTATTATGAAGATTCTTATGGTGGAGGTAGACATGGTTCTCACAATCGAGGAGGAAGTGTTTACATTACAAAAATACACAAGGGTTCTCCATATCCATATCATATTAGTACAGGTAAAAGACTTGGCTCTGGTGACTTGGGTTGGTTGAAATTGAGTCAGATTAGTGGATATGCAACTGGTGTTAAAAACTTGCCGAATAGTGAACTTGCATGGACTCAGGAAGGTAATAAGGAAGAATACATTATTAGAAAGTCTGATGGTGCTATTCTTACTCCTATTGCCAAAAAGGGAAGTGTTTTGAATCATGAAGCAAGTGGAAATATTTGGAATATGGCTAATAATCCTTCTGATTTTATTCGTGATAATCTTGATTTAGGTGCTACACAAAATATACCTAACAATGGTTCTTCTCAGAATGTATATAATCAGAATTTGGAAAGTGTTGTATTTAGTTTCCCTAATATCAAAAATTACGAACAACTTTTACGTGAAATGCAAAAGGATAAGAATTTTGAAAAGCTGATTTTATCTATGACTATTGATAGAGTTGCTGGAAAAAGTTCTTTATCTAAACGAAATGCAATAAGATAGCAATATATAGTATTTTGTAAATGGGTTGCCACTATATTGTGTGCAACCCTATTTTTGTAAGGTGGTTTATATGAAGAAGAATCGAAGAAAAACAAACAGGTATGAAAAAAAATATGAAACACAAAAAAAGATTGTATTGCGACAACTTGATGAAATTGAGAAATTGAAATCTTCTATTTCTGAATTGGAGATTGACAGTGAAAAACGTACTGAACTTATTGATTCTATTACAGATATTCGAACTGAATTATATGAGGTAATTGATGATTTAAGTGAAAGACGAGAAGAATACACTCGTTTAATCGAAGATTTGAGACAAATGAAAATGGTTATGAACCAAACTGTTTTTAAAGGTAAGTGGAGATTAATTAAGTTGTTATTAAGATAAAAATTAAATTGGAGGTGATATGTGTGAAATCGTATGATTTTGAATATGATGGTTTGTGTTTAAGTGATATGGGTTATATAATCTGTCAGTTTGATGCTGAAAGTTCACAAACTGTATCCAATGGTTCACAAATAACCTTCAATACAACTTCTACATTGAATGGTTCTAAATATGAACAAACAAGTAGTGAATATGGCGAATGTTTAGAAACCACTATTCAAATTTGTAAAAATCCATGTTTAGGAGATGATATGGAAATACCTTTTAAAGAATTGAGAGATTTAATGAGTTGGTTGAATAGAAAAGAATTTCATAAACTCAAATTTCTTGATGGTGACTATTTGGATTTATATTTTGAAGCAAGTTTTAATGTAAGTCGTATTGAACTAAATGGAAAAGTATATGGACTTGAACTTGCAGTAACAACCAATAGACCTTTTGCTTTGCGTGAACCAAGACAGATTATTGTAAAAAACCTGATTAAAAATGGCAAGAAAACTATTCATGATATATCAGATGAAGAAGGTTTTATTTATCCAGAAACAGAAATTACAATAAATGAAGCTGGCACGTTGAGTATTTATAATGCCATTGAGGATAGAACAATGGTAATTAAAAATTGTATTGTTGGAGAAGTTATCAAATTAGATTATCCAGTAATCTCATCTTCTATCTCATCTCATCATTTAGAGAATGATTTTAACTGGGTGTTTTTTCGTATTGCAAATACATTCAAGTATAAGAAAAATGATTTAACTATCTCACTTCCATGTACTATTAAGTTGAAATATTCGCCTGTTGTTAAAATGAGTTTTTAAGGAGGATTAGTTATGGGAATGAAAATACGTTTTGATACCACTAATCGTCCTGAAAATCCAACTCTTATTCTGGCAACAAAAACAGGAAAGAAATTAGGATTAATTGTTGCATCTGGAATTTCTATTAAAGATTCTATGAAAGACGCAGCAGAAATTACTTTTAATGTAAATAAATATCTTAATGGGAAAAAGAATCATTTATGGAATAAAATAAAAGATTTCCGATTAGCTTGGTGGCAAGAACAAGATATATGGTTTCAATTAAGAGTTGAGTTGGATGAGTCGAATGAAACAGTAAAAACCGTATATTGCACTCGACTTGGACAAGCAGAATTGTCTCAAATACAACTATATACAATTGAAATTAATACAGAAGATGATATTGCTAGAGATGATTATAAAATTCCTACAGTATTATATAGAGAGAAAAATCCCGAAGCTTCTCTTCTACATCGTATATTAGAAAAAGCACCGCATTATAAAATAACTCATGTAGATTCTACAATCGCAAATATACAAAGAACATTTTCTTTTGATGGTGTTTCTATTTATGATGCATTACAACAAATTGCTGAAGAAATTGGTTGTTTGTTTGTATTTGATTCTGCTTCAGATGAAAATGGAAATATATTAAGAACTATTGCTGTTTATGATTTGGAATCAAATTGTAATCAGTGTGGATATAGGGGTGAATTTACAGGTAGTTGTCCTAAATGTAAAAGTACAAACATTAATGAAGGATATGGTATAGATACATCTATTTTTATTTCTTCAGATGAATGTGGAGCAGATATTCAGTTTACAACGGATACTGATTCTGTAAAAAACTGTTTTAAGCTTGAAGCTGGTGACGATTTAATGACCGCCACTATAAGAAACTGCAATCCAAATGGAACTGATTATATATGGTATTTTTCAGATGATGTAAAAGAAGATATGTCAGATGAATTATTAGAAAAGATTGAATCTTATAATACTTTATATCAGACATATCAATCAGATTATGTTGCATCAATTGATAGTTCATATATTTCTCAATACAATACATTGGTTAAAAAATATCAGAAATACAATTCTGATTTACAAGAAGTTTCTATTCCTATTAAGGGATATTCTGCTCTTATGACCGCCTATTATGACACAGTTGATATGGGTGGTTATTTAAAGTCAATGCTTATGCCTGATTCAAAAATGGGTGATACTACTGCTGTCGAACAGGCAAAATTACTTACAGTAGCTAATATATCTCCTGTTGCGGTTTCAGATATAAGTAATATTTCTGTTGCTACTGCTGATAACGTGGTATTAGCAATGGCAAAAATAGTCGTTGATTCAAGATATAGAGTAAAAGTAAATACTTCAAGCTTATCTTCTGAAAGATGGAATCAGGTTTGGACTGGTAATTTTGTAGTTACAAGTTATTCTGATGAAGAAGATACGGCAACAAGTGATACCGTATCTATTGTTGTGAATGATGATTATAAAACTTATGTACAACAAAAAATCGACAAATCTCTTAATAAGGGGAATACAGAAGATGTAAGTATTTCTGGAGTATTCAAAAAAGAATACAATGATTTTTGTTCTGAATTAAAAAAATATTGTCTCGATACCTTGAATAGTTTTCATGATGCTTGTCAATCTTGTATTGATATTTTGATTGAACAAGGTGTTGCAGATTCAAAAACTTGGTCAGGAAAAACACCAAATTTGTACAGTGATTTATATACTCCATATTTTAATAAGTTAAAAGCGATTGAAGCTGAAATGTCAGTTAGACAGAAAGAAATTGATTCTGTTTTGGGAGTATATGATGAGAATAGTGTTTTAAAAACCGATGGATTTCAAACTTTACTTTTAAAAGAAAAAAATAAAATTCAAGATACTCTTAATTTTCAAAAATATTTAGGAGAAAATCTATGGTTAGAATTTTGTTCTTTTAGAAGAGATGATAAATATTCAAATGACAATTATGTTTCTGATGGATTGAACAATGTAGAGCTATTTAAAAAGGCATTAGAGTTTATTGAGGTTGCAAATAAAGAGATTTATAAATCAGCAGAACTACAACATTCAATTTCTGCTTCGTTAAAAAATATTTTGACAATAGAGAAATTTAAACCTCTAAGAAAATATTTTGAGGTTGGAAACTGGATTAGAGTACAAGTAGATGATACTGTTTACAAATTACGCTTATTAGAATATGAAATAGATTTTGATGATTTTGAAAAATTATCTTCTGTTCAGTTTTCGGATGTAACCAAAATTCCTTCTGGTATAACCGATATACAAGATGTTTTATCAAAAGCATCTTCTATGGCTACTTCTTATGATTCAGTCAAAAGGCAAGCAGCACAAGGAGAAAATAGTAATAATGTACTTAAATCATGGTTTGAAAATGGATTAGATGCAACAAATACAAAAATTGTTGGCGGTGCAGATAATCAAACTCAAACTTGGGATGAACATGGTATGCTATTCAGAAGGTATAATGATATAACCGATTCTTATGATAAGACTCAGTTAAAAATCATTAATTCTACTCTTGCTATTACCGATGATGATTGGGAAACCACCAAGACAGCAATCGGTAATTTTTATTATAATGACCCAATTACAGGTGAATTAAAAAACGCTTATGGTATTAATGCCGAAGTGGTTATTGGACGATTATTGCTTGGAAAAGAATTGGGAATTTATAATGAAAGTGGAAATCTTACCTTTGATAATGATGGATTTCAGGTGACGAATGGTGTTGATACTGTATCCATCAACCCAAATGCAAGTTCCATTTTTAATATAAAAAATAAAGATGGAAATGTATTATCATTTGATAAATCTGGAAATTTAGTAGTTGTTGGTGAAATAACTGCTACAAAATTAACTCTTTTGGATGATACAGAAATTAATGCAAAACATATCAGTGGATTATCAGATGTTGCTTTTAGCGGAAAATATTCTGATTTGATAGAATCTCCAGATATGAGCGTTTATTTTGAAATAGGAAAAGACTATGGGGTTATCGCAGATGGAAAAGATGGTATCAAAGTATCTGCTAAAGGTTTGTTGCAAGCTAGTAATGCAATTATTTATGGTACTATATATGCTTCTGCTGGATGGTTTAAAGGAAGTGTTGAAGCAAGCTCCTTTAAGTTAGAAGATGCATCTATTTCAATAGAAGAAAAGGAAATAATTCAAACTGCATATTCTATAGGTGATAATGGTTTTCTTATGGGGGCACAAGCACGAATTGTCAGAAATATGTTTACTGTTGATTCTGCATATGGAATGTATGTTACAAATGATATATATAGTGATTCTATATTCGCTAATAAGGTATATGGTGGTCATGTAAGCGGAAGTTCGGGTGCATTTTCAAGATTAGGTGCAAATACGTTTTATCTTGCTGGTCAATCTGTTAAACCTTATATTAATGATTCTGGTTGGTTATATCCTACTCTTGAAGAATTTAGCAATTATGAAGATAGTCAATCTGTAAAATATCGTAGAGTAGGAAAAGTAGTTACAATACAAGGAATTGTAAAATCAAATGCAACTATATTAGCTGGTGGAAGTGGCAATATTTTTACACTTCCAGATGGATATAAACCATCAAGTACAATATACAAATTATGTCAAGGTAGTTATTCAAATCATTGGCTACTTACTGTATCTAGTAATGGGTCTGTTACTCTTAATAGATACAGTAAAGGAGGTACATATGTAGACCTTTCTACTGATGCGTGGTTGCCATTTTATTGTACTTTTATGGTTGATTAAGGAGGGTTATATGAATAAACCTATTACATTGGTTATAGAAGAAACCAAAACGAAATTGGCAGAAATTATTAACACTTCTGGACTTCCTCCATTTGTAATAGAACCTATGTTAAATACATTTTTACAAGAAGCTCATATTGCTTCAAAAAGGCAGTATGAAATTGATAAGCTTCAGTATGAACAGGCTGTTGCAAAAGAACAGGAAGGCTCAGATAAGGATATTGAAAATGACAAGTCTGAAAGTTAAAGGTGGTGATTCCAATGAAATATCTTTCAGAAAAGGAATTTAATGCTCAGATGAAAAGAATCAGGGCAGAAAATTTAACTAAAAAACGGAAAGCAGAATTAAAAGAAGAACGAAAAAAGGGTAAGCCTAAGAAGAAAACTTTTTCTATGAGTAAAATTGTTCTCTTAGGAATTATTTTGTTATGCGTTGAAATTGTAATATTCTGTGAATACGCAATGTTAAAACTTATGGATACAAGTTCTATGTATGTATTAATTGGTATTCCTGTAGCTTTAGCTCCTATTATTTGGGGGTACTACAGTAAATCTAAAGCTGAAAATACATCTGGTGGAATTGTGTATGAAACTGCTATGGCTCAATTGGATATTGAGAATAGTCAAAATAATTCAGAAGAACCTGATTCTTCTGAAGCTCAAGGATAGGAGGATTTATATATGAATTTTCTTACAGGATTACAAAATTTTCTTAATATTATCAATGACAACTGGACTACTATTCTGGTGTGTGCTGGTTTGATTGTTGGTATTGTAAAGAAAACACAGGACTATTTGAGTAAAAGTGATGATGAAAAAATTAAAATTGCTAAAGCTCAGATTAAACAGGTTATTCTTAAAAAGATTTCTGATGCAGAAGTTGATTATGAAGAATGGAATAAAGCTGGAAGTATTAAGCGTTCTCAGGTGATTGCAGAAATTTATAGGGAGTATCCTATTTTGTCAAAAGTTGTTGACCAGACAGAATTAACAAAATACATTGATGATGCAATTGATGATGCTTTGGTTGAACTCAGAAAAGTAATTGATAGCAACAAAGCTTCTAGTAAGTAACATAAAATAACAGTTTTAAGAGGATGGTGCTGATAAAGCATCGTCCTTTTTTATTGTGTTAAAGGAGGATTGTTATGTCTGTAAATCTTACAAATGCACAAAAAGAAGTAATTAGAAAAATCATTTATGCGGTAGAAACTGGAGGACAGGTATATGGCGGTGTTCGTTATGACGATTTCACAGAAGCATATACCAATTCTTCTTCAGAACACGCAATTACAATTGGTGGCGGTGCTTGGTATGCAACCGAAGCCCAAAGACTTTTGAAGCTTATTCGCACTACTGATTCAGCTTTATTTAAAAAATTAGATACTGCTGGTATTGGAAGTGATTTGGATTCAAAAGATTGGTCTACTTACAAGCTATCAAAAGGTTCTGCAAAAGCCAAATGTATTCAGAAAATTATCGGTTCTAATGTAGGCATTAAATGTCAGGATTCTTTAATTGATTCTCAGATGCAGAAATACATTGATGAAGCAGCAACATTAGGTGTTACCAATGTGGCAGCACAAATGATGTGTGCTAATTTTAGACATCAAGGTGGTTTATCCGCAATGAAGAGAGTTGTCGCAAAAACAAAGAAGCCTTATACATTAGACAATTTGTATGCAGCTTGCCAAACCGATACAGGTAATCAGGTGGGTGCATATAAATCAAGGCAGAAAATGGTTTACAACTCACTGAAGAAGTATTTACCTACTTCTTCAACATCAAATACTACAGGAGGTAAGACTATGACGGAAAATGAATTGAGACAGAAAGTTGTCGAAACAGCTAAGAAGTATTTAGGTTGTAATGAAGCAGATGGTTCTCACAGAAAAATTATTGATGGATATAATGCACATAAACCATTGGCAAGAAGTTATAAAGTAACTTATACCGATGCTTGGTGTGCAACATTTGTCAGCTTTATTTCAATTCAGTGCGGATTAACTGATATTATGCCAACTGAGTGTGGTTGTGGAGCAATGATTGAGTTATATCGTAAACTTGGTCGTTGGGAAGAAAACGATGCTTATGTACCTAAAGTTGGCGATATTATTATGTATTACTGGAATGATAATGGTGCTGGAGATTGTACAGGTTATCCAGACCATGTAGGTATTGTAGTTTCTGTTAGTGGAAATACAATTACTGTTATTGAAGGAAATAGAAATAATCGTGTTGCATATCGTGAAATTGCGGTAAATGGTAGATATATTAGAGGATTCTGTTTGCCGAAATATTCAAGTAAAGCAACAAGTAGCAGCTCTTCTGGAAATACTTCTACTCCAGCAGCTCCTTCTACTCCATCTAATAATACTCAAACCAGTGGTACATTAAGTAAAACTGTACAGTGGTATGGCATTACAACAGATGAGTTAAATGTGAGAACATGGGCTGGAACAAAAAACAAAACTTGTTCATTTAGTCCTTTAAAGAAAGGAACTAGAATTGGTGTATGTGCTTCTCAGAAAGCTTCTGATGGTTCTGTTTGGTATTATATTAAATATAACGGTAAGTATGGATTTGTTCATTCTGGATATGTAAAAAAGGAATCTACATCTAATTCCTCTACTGCATCTTCATCAAACAAATTATCTTATGCAGAATCTAAAAAATCTGCCTATGCTGGTACATATAAAACAACTGATGCATTAAATCTCAGAACTGGTGCTGGCACAAGCTTTAAAGTTATCACTACTATTCCTTGTGGTGGAACTGTACATTGCTATGGATATTATACTGCTGTAAATGGAACAAACTGGTATTTAGTACAGTATGGAACAATTACAGGTTTCGTATCAAGCAAATATCTTAAACGAGCGTAACTGTTAAGGTTATACTCTTATCGGAGGGTGAATATATTCACCCTCTAATTTTTATATTAGGAGGAAGTCTATATGACATTGACATTTTATCAAATTCTATGTCTTTTGGGAGTGCCTTCATTATTTACTGTATGCGGTTGGATTTATAAGAAGTTAAAAAAGAATGACGAAGAAACGAAAGCTGTCAAATATGGACTTCAAGCACTGCTTAGAAGTCAAATGATTAACGATTATAACCGATGGAGCGAAAAAGAATATGCTCCAATTTATGCAAGAGAAAATTTTGAAAACTGTTGGAAGCAATATCATGGGCTTGGTGCGAATGGTGTTATGGATGATATTCATGAGAAATTCATGAGTTTACCAACAAAAAGACCTGATAAAAGAAATGAAAATTAATTGGTACACCCCTCTATATGAGGGGTGATTTTAAATACGAAAAGAACGAAAAAGGAGGAAAAGTGTATGTACGAAGTAACTTGTTTGGATTCAAATGGTGATATTGTAACAAGTTTAACTCAATGGGATACTAACCAATCACTTATAATTGAGGATTCTGATTTTGATATAGCACCAATTTTTCATTTTTGTAACAAGAATAGTGAACGTGCATTAGGAGTAAAGTCTGTATTAAAAGATGGAGTGATTACGGTTGATGTTCCAAATACTCTATTGAGAGAACCATACACTATTACTGCTTACGTTTATTTATATAAAGGAACAAATAATGAAAAAGAAAAAAGTGGAAAAACAGTTGATGTAATTAGAATACCTGTAAGACCTAAACCACAACCTACAGATTTTGAGTATGTAGATAATCTAAATGTTGTGTACATTGAGGATTTGATTGCAGAAGTACATCAATTCCACGAAGAAGTAAAAAATGCTGAAGCAATACGTGTATCAAATGAGAATACACGTATTTCAAATGAAAATCAAAGAATAGAGAACGAAACAAATAGACAGGTATCTACTGCTGCTGCTATTCAGGCTTGCAAAGACCAAACACAGGAATGTGAAAAGGCTACCTCTGAAACATTAAAAGCAAAAGAAACTGTCGATGGTTTGCTATATGACATTGATGGTGGCAATGCTTATACAAATCCTGATTATATGTTCCAGATTGATGGTGGAAATTGTGAAAATAATAATGGATAAAGGAAGGTGAAAATATGGCTTGTGTTAGTATTAGAATCCGTAGAGACACAAAAGCTAATTGGGAAAAGGTAAATCCTGTTCTTAAAGAAGGCGAAATGTCATTTTGTACAGACAAGTTTATGATTAAATTTGGTGATGGAAAAACCAAATGGAAAGATTTAACTTGTGTTATTGATATTAATGCTCTACAGACAACAATTGAAAAATATGATTTGAATATAAAACAATTGACAGAATTAGTTGAATATGTCGAATCTACAACAAATACTCAGTTGCAACAGATTCAGGATGCTATTGCTGCGGTAAATGGTATTATTGCAGACAAAATTGGTATTAATGATGTGGAGTCAAGTGCAAGCACTACTTACTCTTCTGCTTATCTTGAAAGAGTATTTGAACGATTAAAAAAGGATAGTGGGTATTTAAAGATTGTTGACACTATCGAAGAACGTGATGCTATTTTAGAGTCCGATAGAAGAATTGGTATGTTAGTTGTTGTTACAGACGATGAGGATTCAAATAACAATAAAACATATCAGTTAATTGGTACTATTGATAATACTGGATGGGAAATTTTCTCTAGTGGTTCAGGCGGTGGTGGAGGTAATGTTCCAGAGCTTTCATATACTTCTGATTTCCCACAAGGAAAGAAAATTTATTATAGTGTTGGCGATAATGCAATTATTTTTGTTCGTTTTACATCTACAACCTATGGTGATTGTACACTGAGAGTTTATAAAGACAATGTTTTACTTAAAACAATTACTTCTCCTAAAGGTACGATTGCCATTGATTTAGGAACTCTGACTACAGAAGGAACTTCTACATATAGAATTAGTGGTGCAGACTATCTTGGAATTGCTGCTCCAGAAGATTTGTTATTTACAGTAGTATGCGGAGGTCTGACATTAACAAGTACATTTGGCTCTATCATAAATAATACAGTTTTTGAGGAAACAACTGCTATTAATGTGCCATACTCTGTAAAGTGTAGTGATACTTCTCAGATTGTAAAAATCCTATGTCGTATTATGAAGGATGATGGCACTTCTTCTCAAGAGATTATTAATACAGGTAGTTATGCAAAAACAGGAACTTGGTATGTTGGATTAAAGAAACGTGGAACATATACTATTACCTTACAGGCATATACAGGAACAAGTATTGACGATGCTTCTGGAAATACATTGGTTTCTTCAGCATTGTCATACTCTATTAATGTTTTATCAAATGGAGAAATTTCTATTGTATCAGAGTTAGACCCAAATGGAATTAATACAAATATGTATCTTAGTATTCCTTATCGTGTAAGTGGTAAAAACACTTCATTATTATTGATGAAAGGTATATTATATAAAGTTTCGAACTATGGTGCTTTTAACGAAACTTTAACTGAATATACTAAAACCCCTGATGCTGGTGTACAGTCCACTGTTGGTGTTACATCGTATTGGTTTGTTGGTAAACTTGCTGCTGGTACATATAAATATTCTATGAAGTCATATACTTTGGATAGTCAGAAATCATCTGTAGATACTGCCGAAGGGTATTTTACAGTTGAAGCAGCTAGTTATGATGGTGTTACTCCTGTTATGGAAAATTTAATTGCATGGTTTGATGCAAATGATATGAGAAACAATGTTGAAAACCCAGACCAGTGGAATAATAAAGTTTCTGAATATTCACAGTATCAAATTAAATTACATGATTTAAACTATAACACAAATGGTTGGAAACACGTAGATGAATCATTGAGTGATTCTGAATCTGGTGAAATGATGTTGAAGTTTACTGGTAATTCTTATGGTGAAATGATAAATAAGAACACTGGTGAAAGATATTGTCCTTTGGCTGGATTTAATGATGGTACTGAAGGATATTCTCTTGAACTTGTTTTTAGAACAAGATGTGTAGGAGAAATGAAAGCAAGAGTTATTACTTGTCAGAAAGGTATTGATACAAACACCGCTGGTTTTTCAGTAACACATGAAGATTTATATATTGGTTCATCTTCTCAGAATACAAATCTTGGTTTTGCTGAAGATGAATGGGTACACGCTACATTTGTTATTGATAGAAATATTCGTAGTCTTGAAAAGGTTGGTTTGACAAATATTGAAAATATGAATCCAATTCCTACTATGAGAATTTATATCAATGGTGTTTTATGTTCTGTTACTGCATTAACAAATGATAAGTTCTTGGATTCTTTAGGAAATGCTTATCCATTAATGTTAAATGCATCATTGGTTCAAAATATCCCATCATATTTTGGTGAATGTGAAATTAAAATGATTAGACTTTACAATCATTATTTGGATTCTAGTCAGGTTCTTCAGAACTATATTTCATCTATCTATGATTTAACAGAGCAAAATGCATTAAAAGAGAAAAATGATGTAACAACAAATAAACTTCCTATTATTACTTTTAAAAGAAAAAATATTGATAACAATAGTAATTTTGAGGTTCTTAATTCTATTACCGACAAAGCAACATCAAATAAAACATATGTTGAATGTGTAGTTGAAATTCAGAATCCAGATGGAACAATTACTGTATGGGAAAATGTTTCTGTATTTCTTCAGGGTACTTCTTCTTTGCAGTATCCAGTTAAGAATTATAAATTAAAATTATATTCTGATGAATCTCATAGTTCTAAATTAAAAGTAAAAATGAGAGATGATTGGGAAAAAGAAAATACATTTACTCTTAAATGTGATTATATGGAAAGTTCTCATCTTAATAATACACCTACAGCAAAATTCTATAATGATTTGATTACTATTTTAGGTGGTCAGAGTCCAGCAAAAGCAAATGGTTATAAAGATGCGATTGATGGATTTCCAGTTATTGTTTATTATACAGACGATGAAAAAGATACATCTAAATTAACTCTTGTTGGCTCATATATGTTCAATATTGATAAAAAAGGAAAGACATTGGGATTTGATGTAAAAGTAACAGATTCAAATGGACAACAATTTACTGACGAAGAGGGTAATCCAATTAAGAATAAATGTCAAAGTTTTGAAGGAACAGCAAACGCTTCTGATACTGCTGGTTGTTTTTATAAATTGAGTGAATCAATCAGAAACGTATATAATTATTACGTGGAAGATTGTTATGAAGAAGCGTATGTGGCATATTTAAAATCACATGGACTTTCTGCAAGTGCATTTTCTATGGAAGATTTTAAAGCAACTCCTGAAGGAAAGGCAGTCACTTATAAAACATTTGAGGAATTTCAGGCAAGTTATAGTGAATATGATTATGTTAGTGCCGATTTTGAAGCAAGATATGATTATTCAGAGTTGGAAGATAAAGAAAATCCAACAGAACATGATTTAGAACTGGCTTATGGTGCATTAAGAGATATGATTAATGGTGTTTCTGATGCAGTAAATAATAATACCTTTAAAGAATATTTCACAGAGCATTTTGACTTTACATATGCTGCTGCTTATTATTTACAAATGGTGGTGTTTGGTCAAGTAGATAATGCTGGTAAAAACTCAATGTGGGATACATGGGATGGTAAGAAATGGTATGTGCGTCCTTATGATATGGATACACAAGCTGGCTTGGCAAATACTGGTACTGAAAGTATTGGTGTTGATGCAGAAATGATTCCAGCCCTTTCTCCTACTGTTGCTACAGGTACATTTGCTGATTATTCAACAAACAGTTTAACAGAATTGAGATATGCTTCTTACAATACCAAAACCTCAAAATTCTGGAATACTTTTGCTAAAGAATATAGTGAAGAGTTGAAAAAGCTTTATCAAAATTTAAGAAAATCGGTTTATGATGTAGATTATATTATGAAATACTATAAAGCTCACACAACTGATTTAATCGGTGAGATTTTCTATAATAAAGATATGGCTGCAAAATATCTTACTCAAACATCTGCAACGAATACAGAATATTTAAAAATGTTACATGGAAATAGATTGCAAAGATTTAAACAATGGATTTCTCAACGTCTTGATTTTTGCGATACTATTTTTGATTATAGATATTCTGAAGATAACACTAATTCTATCAATGGAGAAATTTCATTACGTACCGATGCTTATTTATTAACAGGTAATACGGAAGAATCCAAAGATGAAGCTAGTACATTAAAAGCTTATATTGGTATATTAACCTATACTCCTCAGTATGTAACTATTAGTGTTGGTTCTGGTCGTGATGCTATTATTACTGCATATGTATCACAGAACTCAACTTATATTGACCCTGATACAAAACGAGAAGTACAAGGTACATTATTTACGTTCCCTGTAAAAGCAACCGATAAGGAAATTACTATTAGTGCTGCTGGAGGTATTCAATTACTTAACAAACTTGAAGATTTGAATATTCGTGATTTGACGATTGCAAATGCTACAAAGATTTTAAAGCTTGATTTGTCTGGTTCATCTCGTATGAGTAGATTAATCTTAGGTAACAATAAATATCTTAGAGAATTGAATTGTAGTGGTTCTGTTCAACTTGGTACTGCTAATGGTGGTCAGGTTTTGGATTTGACAGGATGTAAAAATATTCAAAAATTGGATATTACAAATACTAAAATAGTAACTATCAACTTTGCAGAAGGTAGCAATTTACAAACCGCTATTTTATCAAAATCAAGTATTAAGAATTTATATTTTAAATCACTTGAATTTTTAACCGAAGTGAATATTGATGGATGCAATAGTATTACAGAATATATTATTGATTCTTGTTCTGCAATTAAAAACGTATCTTTGTCTGGTTCACCTGTGGTTATCTTTAATGCAATCAATTGTAAGAATTTACAAAGTGTTGATGTAAGTAATTGTAAAGTATTGGAAACATTTGAATTGACAAATTGTCCTAATATTTATCAGTTATTAATGTCAAACAATAATGGTTCTATGATGAATGATTTGCATTTATATACTCTGTATAAATTGAAAAAATTGGATGTAAGCAATTCAACTTCTTTGAAAAATATTCGTTTGCCAAAATATATTTCTCAGGATGAAGCAAATAGAGTTGCTGCTTTGAAAGCCAATAATCCTAATTTAACAGATGAGGAATGTAATGCTCAACTTTGGAATGTATTGGAAACCCTTAACATTCGAAGTTCAAGTATTATTTCTATTCAGTATGGCTCTGCGGAAATTGCTGAATCAGATAGAAAGTGTGATATGAAACAATTATCTAAACTTTCATCTATTTCATTTCAGAACTGTACAAGCATCAAAGCAATTGAAAATATTAATTATATAACTTCAAATATGGATGCATTATTTGATGGTTGTAACTCTTTACAGAGAGTAACAGGATATTTAAAATGTACATCATTGGCAAGATATTTATTTAGATATTGCTATGTCTTGACAGATATTAACAATCTAACATTTGATTTTGCTGGTGTTACAGATATATCTTATTTGTTCTATGTAAACGGTGGTAGCGGTGGAACACCTACATATGCTATGGCAAGAAAGGTTTTATATGCTTGTGATGAAAGTCTGAAGAATATTAATGACCTTATGTGGGGATGTAAAACTGAGCAGACAATACCTAGTGATTTGTTTGCACACACACCAAATATTACTACTGCTTCATGTGCATTTATTGATAATAAATTAACCAAAATTCCTAAAGCATTATTCGATAATCTGACAAAACTTCAAAATGCTTCTTATATGTTCTATGTTTGTAGAGATTTAGTTTCTATTGACCAAAATGTATTTGAAAAAGCAGTTAGTTTAGTTGATGTTTCAAGAATGTTTGGTGAATGTACAAATCTGGTTAATTTTATTCATTCTAATTGTAATATCTTTGCTAATACTCCAAACATTACATCAACTTATGCAATGTTCCATAATTGTATAAAATTGATTAATACAAATGGATTATCTGGTATGTTAGACCCATTAGTAAATTTAAAAGATGCTTCTTATATGTTTTATGGTTGTGCAGCTCTTACTGGAAATATACCTAATGGTTTCTTTGCAAAAAATGTATTGTTGGCTACTGCAAATGGTGTATTTGCTGGTTGTTCAAAGATAACTGGATTGCCAAGTCGGTTATTTAGAGTGAACGAATCAGACAATAATGAATTGCCTTATCTTACTGCTGCAAAATCAATGTTCTATGGTTGCACAGCTTTAACTGGTGATGTACAAAGTGATTTCTTTATTGGTGCAAGTAATTTAAAACAGATTGGACAAGCTATTACAGATAATTTACCAATGAGTTCTTATCGTTATACTTTATATGGATTCTTTGGTAATACTAAAATAGAGGGATATTTTGAAGATTTTCTTGCTACTCTTCCTAACTTATTGGATGCAAGTTATTTATTCTATCATAGTTCTGGTACAAATAATGAAGCATTAAAATATTGCTATTATAGAGAGAATGGTGTAGAAAAAGAATATACCAACAGCTTATCAATTAATATGTTTAATGGAAATCCATTACTTCAGAATGTATCTAATGCTTTCCGTTATTGTAAAGGATTGAAAGGTTGTATTCCATATAAAGAAGTCAATGGAAAGATAATATCTATTTTCGAACCATGTAAGAATAACATTATTGATGCTTCTTATATGTTCGATAACTGTACTTTGTTGAGTGGTACGGATTTAGATAATTCTGTTATGGTCGGAATTAAAAAAGAATTGTTTAAAGATTGTATAAAATTACAAACAGTAAAACAATTCTTTGGTTCTAATAGTAATCATTCATTTACTATTCCTACAGGATTATTTGATGGATGTATTTCTTTAAAAGATACTTCATATCTGTTTTATAATTGTGCATTACTTCAGGGTTCTATTCCTGTATCCTTGTTTAATTCATGTAGAGAGACATTGGAAGATGTTTCTTATATGTTCTGGGGATGCTTAGAACTTAGTGGAGAATTGCCAACAGGAAGTAAAGATGAGTCAGGAAATATTACACAGAAAGGATTTTTGGCAGATTGTCTTAAATTAAAAAGTGCTTCCTATCTATTTTATGATTGTGAAGGACTTACAGGCGGTATTCCTGATGATATATTCTATACTTCAAGTATCACTGATAAATATACTGAATTGAAAGATATTTCTGGTATGTTTAGAAAATGTCGTGGATTAAATGCAGCCTATCATGATGAATCATTAGATGTAGATTATATTTGTGCATCTGATATGTTTGCAAAATGCGTGGCTCTTACTACTATTGCCGCTATATTTAGAGAATGTTTTAAATTACCAGCTTGTAGTATTCCACAGAATTTATTTGCAAAACAGACCGCATTACAATATGCTAATGAAGCGTTCTATGGTATTGATAATTTAACAGGAGCAATTACTAATACATTTATGATTAACTGTATTAATACTCTTGTTAATGCATATGGTATGTTCGCATTTACAAATATCTCATCTGTTTCTTTAGGATTCTTACATGGAGAGCTGAAGAATACCAAGTTGAAATACATTGGTGCATTATTCTATAGATGTTCTAACATCTCTGGTACTGTTCCATTTTTCTGGGATGGTAACACATTTAGTGCCATTGTATCTGATACAACTGGTTATTTTGGTGCATTGTACAATTGTTCAAAATTAAGCAACTATGCTGCTGCCAATGCTGTGTCTACAAACTGGACTAAGAATTTGGACATTTATGCAAGATAATTTTCATTAAAACTAGAGGGTTGTCATTATTATGGCAACTCTCTTTTTATATAAGATGGAGGTAATTATGGCTTATATTAAAATTCGTATTCGTGGAGATACAGCAGAAAACTGGAAAAAATCAAATCCTATATTAGAAGAAAGAGAGATTGCGGTTGAGGTAGCTCAACAATCTGCTTCTCCTTGGAAATTAAAAATCGGTGATGGAAAAACACCTTGGAATGATTTAGGTTATAGCTTTGATTATGATTTGGTTAATCAAACATATATCAATACTTATAATGCTTATCTAAATACCAAGAATCTCTATGATTCTTTTTCTTCAACATGGAAGCAAACATCTCAATCATTTGCGGATTCACTAAAAAATATACAGGAAGCAGAAATTACAATTTCTGCATCTGAAGCTCATGTAGTTCAAATTCGTGAAGAGATTGATGAGTTAGTAAACAACTCTTTAATTCAGGCAACACAACAAATGCTAAAAGAAATTCAGAGTTATTTGGATGAAATTAATTCTGCAAAAGAAGGATTGGTTTTAAATATAGCTGCTGGTAATGCCACAAGTTTTGATGTGCAAAATATTGATGGTGGTAACGCTACTACTGTTGACCCTTATAAATTAGATGCTGGAAACGCTCTAAGTATATTGAATTAAGGAGGAAAATATATGGTTTCAAAAGTACATTTTGGTTCTTTTTATGGAACTGCTACAGCAAATGTAAATATGGTTGATGTATTCAAAGAAGCAGAAAAGGTTAAACACCCACAGTTTGATTTTAACACTGTAAGAAAAATCGCTATTGAAGCACCAGCCAAAACAAAGGTAACTGTAAATGATGTTGACATCACTATGCCTTCTACTGGAATGTTGGAATTTGGACTCGATTATGTTCAGATTACTAATCTTGTATTTGAGACAGATTCAGATGTAAATATCATTTATATGTATTAAGAGAGGAATAAGTTATGGGTTTATTTTCAAATGACTGTAATATGTTTTCGGGTGGAATGTTTGGAAATGCAATCCTCTCTTCTATTTCACCTGAAACTTATTTCAATTTGTTAGCTGGAGATGCGTTTTCCATTGATACAGGAATCTATATTAATGCTGGAGATGCTATCTCTATTGATAAGCAAAAAATCAATGGCGGTACTGCAATTGATTAATTATAGAGAGGAGTGATTTTATGGCAACATCAACTATTACGTTGAAAACTGATACAACTGCCAACTGGGAATCTTCAAATAGAATCTTAGCTTTAAATGAACCAGCTTTAGAGCGTACTACAGATGGCTATATCAATATGAAATTAGGTGATGGTTCTACCCCTTGGAAGAATCTTGGCTATGTATTTCAGTTGAAGAAGATTGAAGAATTAAACACAAGTTCACAGACAAATATCAATACTGCTACAGAACAGGTAACTTTAGCAAAGGCTGAAGTAGCAAAATGTATTGCAGAATATGAAAAAGCTAAAGGAATTGTCGATGGTTTTACAAATAAAATAGAAATTTTAAGTGGTAATGCCACTACTGCTACAGAGAGAGCAAATAACGCTGCTGCTGCTGCGGAAGCTATTGTAGCAGAAAAAATTGGAATTAATGATAGTAAGGCTGGTGCTGGCACAACATATAGTTCAAATAAAATCGAAGCTATGTTGAAAGTGTTGTCCACTAATCGTCCAAAAGAATGGGGTGTACGTTTTCCACTTTATACCGCTGGTTCTAATCCAAAAGGTGAGCGTTTAGGTGATGCTATTGGATTAGTGGCAAATGTAGGTACAGATACAGTAGATGCATATAATGATTTTGATTATCTTATGCCTTGGAAATCTCGTAGAGTAAATGGACATTGGGATGGAAAAGATTTTGTTGTTACTGCTGTAGAAGGTGAGCCAAATTTTGCAGTCGATGGTTCTAATGGAAATGTATATGCGGAAAGACATTTATTCTATTACAAATATGTATTTACTGATACATACTATGAAATTTGGATTTCTGACCAGCACCTTGATGGTTATGAAATTCCTGAAAGATTTGTTAATCTGGATGGTTCTGTAATGGATACTTATTATTATCCATGTTATAAAATTGGTTTGGATGCTTCTGGTAATCCAGTATCATATAGCGGTATAAATACTATGCTTAGTCGTTCTTATGATGGTTATAAGTCATTACTTAGAAGTAAGCTTAGTACGAATTATCATATCGAAACAACAAAAGATAGACAGATTAATGAGTTGTTATTCTATGTAGAATTTGCAACACGTAACTCTCAGGATGTTATGTATGGTGCAGCTTATATGAGATATGATAACGCAAATGATGTCGCTACTGTTGCTACAACAAATGGAAACAAATTTATTTGTGCTAATGATATTGCAGCTAACTATGTTGTTGGTCAAACAATTGTTATTGGTTCAACAAAGAATGGTTCTGATATTGTAAACAATAGAAGAATTACAGCTATAGAAACACACGATACTTCTAATAAAGCGATTGTATTTGATGGAGCTGCTGTTAATGTAGCAGTTGGAAATTATATTTCTTCTCGTTGTTGGTTCTCTGGTGGGTCTGATTCTGTTATTACTCCTTCTGGTAGTGCGGTGTCAAATACTTCTGGTAAATACCAGATGCGTTATAGATACGTTGAGGACTTGTGGGGTAATCAGTGGTCTATTATGGCTGATGTGTTAATTCAGGATTATCAGACATATGTGTGCAAAGACCCAACTAAGTTTGCAAATTCTATTACTTCAGATTATGAACAGATTGGCTATGTCAATTGTTCATCCGAAGGATGGACGAAAGAACTCGGATGGGATGCGGAGCATCCATACGTGCGTTTGCCGATTGTTGTCGGTGGTGCGTCCAACCAGTATTTCTGCGATTATTACTGGAAGAACACAGGGCTGCGTGTCGTGTGCGTTGGCGGTTTTTTGGTTAACGGTGCTAGCGATGGGCTTGTCTATTGGCATTGCAGCTACGATGTCGGTTCTGCGAGCTGGGGTGTTGCTGCTCGCCTTTCCTATACTGCGTAGGTGGGGGTCTGGGGGTGACCAACCCCCAGTATTATTAAAAGCAGATACAATATCATACTAAATAGCAGATTCAATGTTAATTTATTAAGAAGTTGAATTACAAAAAAATATAGAAAAGGAGAAAATTAATCTCTAGGATAAAATAAGGATTTTAAGTTTTTGAATTTGGTGATTAGAAGATTTAGGAGAGATGTTGTGAAACGGATTAGTAAAGTGTTGGCGGTACTAAGACGAACATCTCTCCTATTATTTTTGAACACATTAAAAAGTAACTTGATTATTGCACTAGATTCAATTATAAAAACATGATTGATGGTAATTTATTTGTCGGGATTTTGTGTATTGCGGTGGCTGCGTGTCGTGTACGTTGGCGGTAATTTGAATAACGGTGCTAACGATGGGCTTGTCTATTGGAATTGCAACAACGATGTCGGTAATGCGAACTGGAATATTGCTGCTCGCACTTCTTAATAATTTTCATAAAATCTTAATACACAATCTACCTACCAGTTTGGAGTTCAAATTGAGTAGGCTTGCCATACCGCTTGGTAAAAATTCATCGGTGCAGCAGAGGTTAGTAGAATATTATTTTATTCAAACATCTTTGAGATTAAGAAAGAACTTAATGAAATCTTATGTGACTAAAGATATTACAGATATTAATTTCATAATTGCTGCTATTTATAAAGCTCTGGAAGGCAAGTGGCATAGGGCAGAAACAAAGAATTTAATAAACTGGTGTAAGGGAGATACTATTGAAATAAAAATTGCTTATCTAGCAGAGCGTATTCAAAGAAGTTTAATTTTAGAAAAACGAAAGCCTGATGAATACCATGTATCACAAGTATATGATACATCTACTCATAAGATAAGGGATATTGCTTCAACAAGTATGTTATCTCAGATATATCATTGGATTTTTGTATTGGCTTGCGAAGATATTTTTATGAAGCAATTTTATGTTCATCAATGTGCAAGTATTCCTAATCGTGGTGGTACATACGGAAGGAAATTTGTAAAGAGATGGATGGAAACTGACCATAAAAATACTAAGTATTGTCTGAAAATAGATTTTAAGAAATGCTATCAACATATCAAGCCTGATATTGTTATGGATTTATTGAAAAGAAAAATTCGTAACAAAAAGGTATTATGGTTAGCAGAAACAATTCTTTACAGTTATGATGATGGGCTTCCTATTGGTAGTGTTACATCTCAATGGCTATGTAATTTTGTTATTAGTTATGTGTGTCACTATTTAAAAGAAGAACTTCGTGTGAAGTATTGTATTTTTTATATGGATGATGGTTGTATTTTTGGTAGAAACAAAAAGGAACTGCATCGTGTAAAACGTGAGTTAGATAAATATTGTGCTACTCTTGGTTTGGAAATCAAAAGTAACTGGCAAGTATTTAGATTAGACTATATTGATAAAAAGGCTAGTCAAAAAGCTGGTAAACCTATTCATCGTGGAAGATTTCTTGACTTTATGGGGTATAAATTTTATCGTGACCACATTGAAATTCGTAGAGCAACCTCTTTACGAATTAGAAGAAAATATAATAAAGCATCCAAAAAGATAGCCAATCACCAAAAGCTATCTTTTTCTTTATGTGCTGGATGTCTTTCTTATGTAGGCACTATTAAATATACAGATTCACATTTCTTTTATATGAAATATCTAAAGAATGTGAATATAAAAATTTTAAAGGAGGTCGTAGCAAATGAGAGCAGAAAGCAATCAAAGACCAGAATCAGTCATTATTGAAAGAACAAATGCTGGATTGTGTGACGTTATTATCAATACAAATGTCTCAGACACATTAACAAAAACAATGTCTATGGGTGATGAAGAAACTACAACTGAATATTACGAATATGACTCATATCGTTTTGAGTTAAAATATCGTACTGGTTTACTCGATGAAATTAAAAGCAATCTTGATGCTTGGATTGAATATGCAAAGAAAAATGCAGAACTTCCAGCAGAATTAAGTGATAAAGAAAAAATTGAATATCTCTTAAATGAGAATCGTTCTTTATCAAGTGATAATGAAATGCTTAAAGGTTGCATTATGGAAATTGCAGATGTGGTATTTGCGTAAGGAGGTATCATTATGAAAATGCTTGTAAAGTTATATTTAAAGGAAATTATCGCTGGTGAAATCAGTATTGATGATGTTCCTACAAAATTACAAGAAGAAGTTCAGGCAGAACTTGATAAACAGAATACTGAAAACTTAGATAAATAAAAGAGAGGTGAACGATATGTTTGCTTCTCTTTTTATTTATATACTACTAATTTTTCATTTAAAGGAGGAAATTGCTATGTTAGTAAGACTGTATGCTAGTGAAATCATTATGGAGAAAATTACTATTGATGATGTTCCAAAGAAACTGAAACCGAAGGTAGAAGCATACCTGAAAGAGATTGGATACGAATATTAATTTGTGTTCGATTATCATTGTTTAGGGGAAGAGCAATCTTCCCCTTTTTTATTATTTAGAAATGTGAGGAACAGATTGGATGAATATGTTTGTATTAGCTGGAAGATTAACAGATGAACCAGAATCAAAAAGTGAAAATGTAGTTAGATATTGTTTGGCTGTAGATAATCCTTTTGGTAAGGAATCTAAAGTTGATTTTCTTGATTGTGTTGCTTTTGGAAAAGAAGCTGAATTTGCAAGAAAATATTTGCATAAAGGTATGAAAATACTCGTAAATGGTAAAATCAAGAAAAGTTCATATGTGGATAAAAACACCAATAAGAAGGTGTATGCTATAGATTTGGTAATTGACCATCATGAATTTTGTGAGAGTAAAAAAGAAAAAGAATAATTTTAAGGGTGTAGTATTAAGCTACACCCTTATTTTTTACGATTTGTCTTACCACTTATAACCACAATTATTACATTCAAATTGTGAACGTGCTGTTTTGCTGAATAGCCCAAACGCATACCCATGTACAACTTTTTTAATACCAGAGATTTTATGCACATTTGTTGAACCACAAGTAGGACATTTTGCAGAACACTGATTTTTGGCTGCTAATTTTATATCATACAGTGAAACTTTTTCTCCTTCTTCCTCTCTTTTCTTTTTCAGAAAATCATCTTGCTCACTGTCGTATAAAGGGTTCTTTACTATTTCTTCTTCCCATAGAAATTCAAAGCTATTTTTTAATAAACTATATTTCTCAATGCTTTCAGCACTTTTTTGACGATAATATTCTGTTTTATGTTCTGATTTTACAAGTGCCATTTTCTTATGTTTAGGACATACTTTAAACGATGGAAGGTGGGTATCTCCACAAATCGGACAGTAATACCAATAATCAAGGTCATTTCCATATTTATCAATCATTTCATAATACCTCTTTTATTTTTTTATTTCTGTCCAAATTATATCATATTTTTATAATTTTGCATCTAGCTTCCCATTACTATTTTTATAATGTTTTCTACCATATCTTTATCTGCATACTTTTTAAGGTATGGAATAATCTCATCAAAACGTGCCTTTTTTACTCCTGTGAGCTTCCTGAGATGTTTCCAGTAAAATACATCGTCCTCATTATTCTCAAGCCACTCATAAGCCCATACCAATTTTCTAGCCCATGATTCAGGATATGATTCTGAATATCTCTCTAATACAGCTCTGCATTTTGGCATATTCTCAAGTTGATGTTGTTTTATTGCCAGTATTCTACATATAAATTTTTCCGTTACCTTTTCGGGCTTTCCCATGCTATTAGCAGCACCGCTATAAATATCTGTTGCAACCTGTTCTATAGTAAGAGACATTTTGTTGTCATATTCTTCCCAGTTTGGTATAGTCCTTCCTTTGATGTAATGGCTCTTCTCTTCCTGTTGTATTTGTTCTTCTGATAACTTGGGAGCAGTCAAATCTTCAGATGTCATATTCAGAAAGAAACCAATCTGACAGGTAAGAGAAAAATCGTATCTTTCCCCAGATAACAAAGTCCTTTGAATCCTTCCGATACTGGCAATCTCATTCAGTTCGATTTGTTCATAAAAGCGTGTCATGTCAGAAACAAACTTTGTCATGTATCGACATCTTCCTGTTGATTTCATATATTCTGTACCCTTCATGGAATAATACAAAATAGTGCTGAGTGGAACATCCTTTTCAAAATCTACAGGAGCATCAAAAACCTGTTCTGTGTACTCTGCAAATCTTATCTGTAAAGGATTATCAACAGGTATATATTCTTCTGAATCAGGAATAGCAATCTCAGCAGCAGAGAAATTATATATATTCATGCTTTTAGCTGAAATGTTGGAGTCCTGAAGCTTACATTTATGTTTTGGACAAATCCCTATATTCCTTATCTGGTGTTTTCTGTGCCAATATGTTTCCCCATATCTCTGTCTGTCCTCACTTGTACATATAGGGCAATACTTTAAATATCGTTCTTTCTCACATCTTGGAAGAACTGTAAATAAATGGTGTGCATCACAATTCTCATAGCACAGTTTATATAAAGCATCTTTCTTCTGTTCCAATGGAATGAATCTGGCATACTGAGGGTACATGGTGTGATTTAATACTAAATCCCTTAACGGATACATTTTATCAATACATTCTCTTGCTTCAGGATTCAGATTGCCGATAAATTCTTTAATCGGTGTATCTGATTTTTTACTATATAACTCTCGTAGCACTTGTGAATTTATATATCCCGAATGGACTGCATACCGACAAAACCAACTATACACAAGCTCATCTGGATATATCTCAGGAAGGTATGTTATCATATTGCCACCTCAACAACGGTATAGACTTCTTTCAATAGTTCTACTACATCCAGATTCTCAGCTTTGGCTCTTTCTGCAATCTCAGTAATAGAATATCCTTCCTGTTTTGGCTGGCTCTGTGTCTGACTCTTTCTGACACTGGCAGCAGTCTTTTTCTTTTTGGTTGTCGGTTTATTCTGAATCACTGAAGGTTGTATATATCTATGAAGCAATGACAACCTCTGCTGGTATGCTTCATTCAGGGTATCCAGATTTAAAACCTCTTTTCCTGTGAGGATTGCTATTTCCTGTGCATCATGAATCAGAGATACCACAACCGAAATGACACCAGCAGAATGTTCATATAACCATTCTGTAATGGCAGCAGTTATCTCTGTTCGATTTTTTAAAAATTGATATTTAAAAATAATCTTGCAAAAGCTCTGGAAATATTCATCATATTTCATGGTTGTATATTGCAACCCTACTGACCGCCTTGCAAGCTGCATAGCCTGTTCAAAAAACACTGTACTTTCAGGAGTACCCACCATGCAAATAGAGATACCCGAATTATTGATAAGTTGAGTCAATACACCTATCAGGCTCTTTCCATTCTTGGAGTTGACAACATTCTGTATCTCATCCACTACCAGCATACCAATATTATTTAATGCAATAGAGCTGACCGCACCTATAAGCATATCTGTTGTAGAAGCTCTGGATTTTACTGCATGAATATAATGGTCTGTTCCCAGTTCTTCATCTACTTTTCTGAGGATTTCCAATAGCAAGCCTTTTACTGAAGAATCAAACGGACACTGTACAATCAGGCATGGGATAATCTTTGTATATGGCTTGTCTGTTTCTATGATTCTGTTTTCAGTAATCAATGAAATAGCTCTGCTGATTGCAGAGGATTTCCCTATCCCTGAAGTACCAATAATTGTGAATGAATCAGAACCACCCAGAATACCGCTATAAGATTGCTGCTGCATTGCCTTGTAGTTCTCATACCTTTGTTTTATAGCCATCTGAGAGCCTTTCTTTTGCATGGAACGAAGCAAGGCAAGGTATAATTTATTGTAAATTTCAATGCTCATCTGAGATGGTACATATATCTGATACAGGTCTGACAGTGCCATCAATCTGACTGCCTGATTCTGTGTGCATATACTTTCATCATACTCAGGAATAATAGATAATGCTGATATAAGTTCATTTCCTGATTTCATCTCTGGCAATTTACTTGTAAAGTCCATCATGCTTCAATCCCCCTAACATAGTTAATATGGCTTTTATTTTGCTCTCTCTGTCTGGTGTTCCTGATAGATTTCACATTAACCTTATCAGGATTATTTGCAGTAGCAGCAATGATTTCTATAGACTGTGCAAGGTCAATCTGTGCCTGTATGTTATTCACTGTAGCAGCCTTTACAAGCTCTTTCTGACCTCTCTGCATTATTTCTACATCTGATAACTCCTTGCCCTTATATCGGCTTTCTATCAAGTTAAATCGGATATAAGAACCATTGTCAATCAACCATACTGCTGATACATCATCTGGATTATACGCAACTGTGACCTCTCCACCAGAAAGATATTTTTCTGTGAAATTCTCATGCTTATAACGCATTTTGTTTACTCTGAGTCCAAATCTGGAGAATTTACCTGTTGTCCTTGGCAAAAGGGTTAATACAATCTGTTCTTTATCAACTGCAATCAGATTAGCTCCTGTCTGTTGCTTTCCCCATTCCCAGATACTACTTGCAAAGGGCTGTATCTGATTCTGTATCATGGTTTCTGTATATGGGAAATTCTCTATAATTCTCTGTGAGTTATAATAAATAATGCACCGAAGAATAACCTTTTCAAAATCTGCCATAGTAAGGCAAGCATCCTTCCTGTAATCGTGTGAACCTCTTTCCTGATAATCTGGTTCTATCACACCTTTTCCCTTCAGATGTGGCTTGTAAGTGTTCTGTACCAAATCAAAGAATTTCTCAACAGCTCCTTTCAGCTCAGGTCTGTATGATGGAAGATTTACCACAGTTACCCCTAGTTCTGTTATCTGTTCAAAGTTCTCTGACTTATATTCAGAACCCATATCAGTTACAAAAACTGCTGGGAGCTTGTCTGCATCCCACTGTGATTTTTCAATTCTGATACCGTACTGATTGCACCACTTCTGTTTATCCGAAATGATATTTAACATCAATCCTCTGAGGGAATATACACCACCTTCCCATGACAGGGAATAACCACAACACAGAGAACTATAGGCATCTATGCAAGCGGTCAATATCGGTCTGCCTACCAGATTACCAGCTTCATTGACAAGGTAAATATCACATACAGTTGCATCTAACATTCCCATACCTACAGACGAAGCATATTCCTGTATTCCATCCCCTAGCAGCGGTCTGTTATTTTTTTGGTAGTCCTTCAACCCATCTCTTGAAATATAATAGGTCTGCATCTTTTTTGTTCTTCTGTAGAAGTATCGAAACTGATAAAATGAAGGATATTCTGGCAGCAGATTTCCCAGTGAATCACAGTATTTTTCTTTTAATAATAGCGTATATGCCACAGGTAAACTGTTCTTGTGCTTGGTATAAAAGAACTTGTTTAAAGCCCACCTCATATTCTTCTCATCCTGAGATAAAACGCTTTCTTTCACACTCTGCTTGCGTATAAGTATAGATATATTCTGATAAACCAGATATAAGCAGAGATAGTATCTGATTGTCTGTTTACTGACTGAGTTTATATTTGCAAGGCTGTTTATCAGTTCTTTTCGTTTTTTCTGGTCTGATACAAAAGGCAGCAGAGGGGCAATCATTGTATATCTTTCATATGCTGTCTTTCTGCTTTCTGAATCCAAATTATCAAGGTCAATCAGAATGGTATCTGTGATTTCATGTAATATATCTTCTGAACAGGGAACGTATTCATTTATAGCTTCTATATCTGTCCAGACTGGCATAGTTCTTTTGATACAGTCAATGATAAATACTCTGTCGGCTTCCATATTCAGAACCCTTATAAGCTGAGTATCATTCTGCAATAACTGATTCTTCTGTAAGTCTTTATTCTTCATCAATGACCATCCCCCAATCTGATACACCATGATTTAACCAGTAATCTCTTGAAGCATCCAGAAGCTTTACTGTCATAGGCTTTGTGAGGAACTTTCTAAAAACACATTCCCTGACCATCAAATCTCCATCTGTTTTGACACATACAAAATCTGAGGTATAAGCTCCCTCTGATAAACCGTCTAACAGTACATTGCATCTGATTTCCTGTATATCGTTGTCATTCTGAAGAATATCTGCATAGTTGGATTGTATTGCATCATATGTTCTGCATACTTCCTGACTTTTACTTAAATCCTTCTTTTCACACCTTCCCTTGTAACCTTTCTTACGCATAGCAGCACCTCCTGATATTTGGCAATTCTCAAAATGGGGTAACACTTCCCAAAAGCATTTTATCTTCCCAAAAATGTTCCCAAAAACAGATTAAATCTCCCAAAAACGTATTTCTGGGGATTTTTCTTCCCAAAAACATTATTTCTGGGAAAATGGGGAATTGCTTAAAAGTATTGATTTTACTGGGTTTTCAGAGGTTTTATCTTGATTTATGAGTTTCCCAAAAACGGATAATAGCAAATACTCTATGTCATAGGGCAATCTCTTTCATTCTGTTTCGGGGCAAAAATTCTATCCAGTTGA